>Ga0307373_10001817_pt1 | contig 39474 bp, 26 predicted proteins | sample OX2MG_FD_202534 | JGI IMG/M metagenome (GOLD analysis project Ga0307373, IMG submission 202534) | Soil microbial communities from Risofladan, Vaasa, Finland - OX-2 | ecosystem: Environmental > Terrestrial > Soil > Coastal area > Acid sulfate soil | place: Finland: Risofladan, Vaasa | collected...
CAACGAGAAGCTGGGCGAGTACCTGGACCACAACCCGGCGGTGGCGCGGCGGATCATCAACAAGGCGATCGAGGCGGCGCGGGCGCGGGAGGCGGCGCGCAAGGCGCGCGACCTGACCCGGCGCAAGGGGGCGCTGGACTCGGGCGGGCTGCCGGGCAAGCTGGCCGACTGCAGCGAGCGCGACCCGCAGCGTTGCGAGATCTTCATCGTCGAGGGCGAATCGGCCGGCGGCACCGCCAAGCAGGGGCGGGACCGGCGCTACCAGGCCATCCTGCCGCTGAAGGGCAAGATCCTGAACGTGGAGAAGGCCCGCTACGACAAGATGCTGGGGCACGAGGAGATTCGGGCGCTGATCACGGCGCTGGGCACCGGCATCGGGCCGGCGGCCGAGGACCTGGACTACAGCAAACTGCGCTACGCCAAGGTCATCCTGATGACCGACGCCGACGTGGACGGCAGCCACATCCGCACCCTGCTTTTGACCTTCTTCTTCCGCCACATGAAGATGCTGTTGGACAAGGGCAACATCTACATCGCCCAGCCGCCGCTCTACCGCATTAAGAAGGGCAAGAGCGAGCAGTACATCAAGGACGACAAGGAGTTCGTCAGCGTGATGATGCGGCGCATCACCGAGGACCGCTCGCTGCGCTATGGAGAGGGCGGGGCGGAGCTCAAGGGGGCGGCGCTGAGCAAGTTCCTGGTGAGCCTGAGCGACTACTACGTCCACTTCGACAAGGCCGACCGCAAGCTGCGGCATGCGCAGATTACCCGCCTGGTGCTGGAGGCGGGGCTGGAGAAGAAGTCCGACTTCGAGCAGCCGGACAAGCTGCGGGCGCTGGAGGCGAAGGTGAGAGTGGCCGAGGGAGTGGCGACGGCGCAGGTGGTGCTGGACGAGGAGCACAGCCTCTACGAGCTGCGCTACCGCGACCGCAACCAACTCGAGCACGTGGTCAACGCCGAGCTGGCACTGCTGCCCGAGTTCAAGCAGGCGGTGAAGGTGGGCAAGCTGGTGGCGGAGCACAACCATCCGCCCTTCCTGCTGGCCGACGGCGACGCCTCTCCGATCGAGAAGGAGAACGGGCGCGAGCTGCTGGAGTTCATCCTGGACGAGGGCAAGCGCCTGTTCAGCGTGCAGCGCTACAAGGGGCTGGGGGAGATGCGCGCCGACCAGTTGTGGGAGACCACCATGGACCCCTCGACGCGCACCCTGCTCAGCGTCAAGCTGGAGGACCTGCTGGCGTGCGAGCAGATCTTCTCCACCCTGATGGGCGAAGAGGTGGGCCCGCGGCGCGAGTTCATCGAGCGCAACGCGCTGGATGTGAAGAACCTGGACATTTAAAAGTTGCTAGTTGCTGGTTCCTAGTTGCCAGTTGAACCGTGCCGCCCCAGCGGGCGGCGGCGGCGCGTGGATGCTTCGATTCCCGGCAGGCCCGCCGCCGCTTTAACGGCGCGGGGCGGGCAGGGGCGCCGCCGCTTTAACAGCGCGGGGCGGGCAGGGGGCGCCCGCTCCGCTCAGGGCGCCCGCAAGCTGCCGCCACGGGTGGCGATGCGCGGCTCGCCCACGCGCAGGATGTGCTCGGCGATGCGGCCTTGGGGGTTGCGGACCCAGTCGCTGACGGTGACGGTGTCGAGCAGGTCGTGGCTCACGGCTGGCGGCAGGGAGGTGGATGCGGAATCGCCGGGAATTCTTCTTGAGGCGGCGCGGGCTGGGCGGGCACGGCGGCGAGCGGGGGTGGGGGCAGGGGCCCAAGGATGAGGCGGTCGCCCTCGCGGTAAATGAAGGCTTCGCGCCCTGGCAGCTCGAGCTCGCGCGGGATGCGCACGGCTTGGTTGCGGCCGTTGCGAAACAGGCTGACGATGCGAGCTAGCGGCATAGGCCTGGGCCTATGCCGGCAATTTGAAAATCTGGAATTCCCAGGGCCATCTTATTGATTCGGCGCAACATCGCTTTCCGTTTTGCCTCCTCTTCGGTTTGCTCCCGCCCATCCCCGGCGGGCGCGGCCTGCCCGCTGGCCGCCCGACCCGCCGGGGAACCGACTCGAACATCGATTGTCAAGCGCCGGCGCCGCCCTGGGGCGGCCCCAAGGGTGCGGGCCGGAGCCCCCGCCTTCGGCAAAGCAGCGTGATGGTGAGATGCAGCTTTCGGCCCGGGCGGCATCGTATTTTTTCTACGGCGGTGCGATTGCGATGCCGGGCCCGGGGCGGTGCTACGATGGGCGCTGCTGGGGGCGGCATGGTGGGCGCGGACTCCCCACCTTTCTGTCAAGGGTGACTTGGGTTGTCCGCCGGGCCGGGCGGGGGGGAGCGGCGGCAGGGATCATAGAGTTGGCGGTGGCGCAGCATGGCGCACAGCATCTGCAGTTGGCGGTCGGCGAGGCCGCGCAGGGGCGGCCGTGGAAGTGCCCGCGGGCCCGCAGACGGGCGTAATGGGCTTTCGCGATCGCGCATCATGCAGCGTCGTGGCGTTGCCGGTGAACCCCTCGAAGTACAACCCGGGCTGGATCGTCACGACTCCCTGTTGGAACGGGCGGTCGAGCCTCTCGTTACTGGTTGGAATCGCCGCTCCGGCGGTTGAGGCCACCACCGGACAGGTAGTAAGGCATGCGCTCAGCGGGCCGTAGATCGCGTAGCTGTATTGGTCGCTGGAGTTCGAGTCGCCCTGAGTTACGTCGCACCATCGCTGTCGCACAAGCCCGGGGTCGCGGTACTTATTGCCGCCGTTGATTTGGCTTGGAACCGGGGGCCTCCCTCGGGTATGCTTCCCGGGTGGAGAGGCTGATCACATCGAAGAATCTGGGCCGGATCATGCAAGAGCTGGGCGAGTTGGGCATACTGGCCACCAAGGTGCGCTGGCCGGAGATGGCAATTCCAGACCAAGAAATGTATCAACCGTATGTGCGCGGTTGGGCCACCTTCGCCCCCTGGCGGCGCGATCCGTCTATCGCCGCCATGGTGCAACGCGTGCAGGACCGCGGCGTGCAGACGCTGGTAGACGCGGACCGTGCCTGGACGCTGCTTTGTGCATTCCGGCAGACGCGCAGCTTGGCGGGCGAGGTATGGGAAGCCGGAGTTTACCAGGGAGGATCGGCCACCCTGCTGAAGCTGCTGATCCAAGCGTCGGCGGGGCTGCCGGACTGCGGCCCGGCCCGGCTGCGCCTGTTCGACAGCTTCCAGGGGATGCCTGCCACCGCCTGCGCGCTGGATGAGCATGCACGCGGTGACTTTGCCGACACCAGCCTGGAGGCGGTGCGGCAGACGGTGGGAGGCGAGGCGTGGATTGATTTCCGGAAGGGTTGGATCCCGGAGACTTTCGCCGGGCTGCAGTCCGCCGCGATTCGGCTGGCGCACGTGGACGTGGATTTGCACAAATCCGTCCTTGATTGCTGCGATTTCATTTACCCGCGCCTGGTGCAGGGCGGCATGATGGTTTTTGACGACTACGGCGTCCCTTCTTGCGCCGGGGCGCGCGCCGCGGTGGATTTCTTTTTCCGCGGCCGTGCAGAGGCGCCCTTTCCGCTGATTAATGGGCAATGTGTGGTGACCCGACTGGCCGGTTCCGTTTGAAGCGGCCACTACCATGGGGCTCCCGCGGCCTCCGGGGCGGCTTGGGATCGGAGTCATAGCTATGTTGCGCGAGGTTCTCCGTGCGCTGCGCTCGCTCGGGCGCCGGCGTACCGCAACCAGCGGGGGCGGCTGCGGTCGGCGGTAGGCCTGGAACAGGCGCAGTTGCAGTTGCGGCTGGCGGGACAGCGGGCTAGCGCAGGCCCATCCCCAGATCGACCGTGGCATGCGCATCGCCGCCTACCACCAGACCGACGCTTGGTGGACGCGGACTCCCCACCTTTCTGTCAAGGGTGACTTGGGTTGTCCGCCGGGCCGGTGCGGCGCGGGTTCCGCTGGTGAGCCGCCCCGCTGGAACGGCGCGGGGCGGCATGCTCGCGCCGGCTTTGCCCGAAGGCAAAGCGGCGCGACCCTCGCGACTGGATTCCTTGCTGTGGCCGGTGGCGCCTGGGCTGGAGGCTACTCCGCGCGCAACGCCTCTACCGTGTTGACGCGCGCGGCGCGGGCCGCGGGGGCTGCGGAAGCGACCGCGGCGGCGACGAGGAGGACGGCGGCCGAACCGGCCAGGGTGAGGGCGCCGGGCAGATGCACGCCGCCCACCCAAGCGGCCAGCGCCCGCGCTCCGGCGAGCGCGGCGACTAGGCCGGAGACCACGCCAATGGCCGCGATCGCGAGGCCTTCCCGCAGCACGCCGGCAAGGATGCGGCCGGGCTCCGCGCCGAGGGCCATGCGGATGCCGAATTCCCGGGTGCGCCCGCTGACGGAGAACGCCAGCACGCCGGCCACGCCCACCACCGCGATCAGCAGGGCGAGGGCGGCGAAGCCGCCGAAAACGATGGCATTCAGCTTGTCGGGGGAGAGGATGGCGGCGCGGATGTCCTGCAGGGTGGCGGCGCGCTCGACGGGCTGGTCGGGCGCGATGGCCTGGATGCTCTTCACGATCGCGGGCACGAGCGGGTAGGGGTTGGCTCGGGTGCGCACGAACAATCGGCCGCCCCAGCCTTCCTGGGCGATGGGCTGGTAAATCGTCATCGCGGGGCTGGGGAGGATGTTCTGGTCGTCGAAATCAGGCACCACGCCGACGATGCGGCGCGTGTCGTAGCTGATGCCGATGAATTTCAGCACATTGTCCGTCCAGCGCATGCTGCGGCCGATGGCGGGCTGGCCGGGGAAGAGCCGGTCGGCCACGCTCTTGCTGATCACCACGACACGATCCGATCCGTCCCGGTCGGCGTCATTGAAGTCCCGGCCTGCGAGGATCGGAAGGCCGAGGGTGGAGAAATATCCGGGCGAGATGGAGCGGAAATTGGCGCGCAGATCGTCGTCGCCGTTTTTTCGCGCGGCGCCCTCGACGGAAAAGGCAAAGCTGATGCCGAGCTCCTGCGAGTCACGCCAGGGGACGCTGAAGCCGGCGGCGACGCTCTGCACGCCGGGGAGCTGGGCAACCCGGCGAACGACTTCGCGGTTGAAGTCTTGCTGCTGCTGCGGGGTGCGGCCAAAGGTGTCGGGGGGCAGATTGAGGGCCAGCAGGCGCGAGGTCTCAAAGGGTGGCGGGGTGGACTCCAGCGCATAGAGGGTGCGCAGCAGCAGGCCGGCGCCGGCGAGGAGCAGAAACGAGGCGGCGATCTGGGTGACGGCGAAGAGGCGGAGCCGCCGCTTGGAGCCGGTGGCGCCCCGGGCGCCGCCGCCGGCGGGCGAGGCCGTGGCGGCGGGCAGCCGCGGAGCGTAGGCGAGGAAAAGCGACGCCGCCAGGGCCAAACCCATCCCGGTCCAGACGAGGGTGGCGTCGAGATGGATGCCCTCCGCGCGCACCGAGTACCGCGCCGCATACTTTCCCACCATCGCAACCATGGGAGCGGCGAGGACGAGCGCCCCGGCCACGCCCGAGCCGCAGAGCACGAGGCTTTCCGCCAGCAGCGACCGGCGCAGCGCCGCGGTGCTGGCCCCCAGCGCGGAGCGGACGGCAAGCTCGGACTCGCGGCGGATGGTGCGGGCGAGGACCAGGTTGGCAACGTTCGAAGAAGCGATCACGAAGAGCAGCGCCGAGGCGGCGAAGAGCACCCAGAGGATGGCGTTGGCCCGGGCATTGATTTGGTCGCGCAGGCGGCGAACGGAGATGGTGAACTGATCGTCGCGCTTGTAGTCCGCGGGGTGCGCCTGCAGCATCCCGGCGTAGTCGGTGCGGAGCTCGGCCCGGGCCTGCTCGAGGCTCGCGCCGGGAGCCAGACGGCCGAAAAGCTCCGTCATCCGATGGGAGCGGCCGGTCACCATGGTGGCGGAGAGATGGTGTGGGCTGGTCACCACGTTGGCGATGATTTCGGTCGCCACCGGGTAGGGCGCCGCGGGCTCGAGCACGCCCACAATCGCAGCCGAGCGCGAGCCGGCGAAGCTGTCGAGGCGGATCGTCTTTCCGATGACCGTTGGTTGGCGCGGGCCCCTGCGCGGCTGCGCCGCGCGTCCCGCTTGTGCTCACGCCGGCTTGGGGGCCCGAGGCCCCAAGCCGGCGCTGCGCCTCGCAGGGGCCGCGCCGAATTCGTCCCCCGGGGGCGGGCCGCCCTTCGGACTTTCGCGGCCTTTCGCGCCGATTTCGCCGGCAGGCAAAGCGGCGCGACCCCCGCGACCGGGTCGGAATGCAGCGACTGGGTCCAGAACTGGTAGGTGAGGACCACGGCTCCGGGCGCGCTGGGTCCGTCATCGGCGGGGCCCAGCAGTCGACCCAGAATGGGGCGCAGGCCCATAACCTCGAAATAGTGGCCGTCCACCACCCCGGCCGGGATCTCACGCGGCCGACCCAGGCCATGGAGGGTGAAAGCGATTTCCGAGAACGTGCCCAACTCGGAGATGGACTTCAGGTGCTGGCCCAAATCGTTGATTTCCGGAATGGAGAAGGTGGTGTTGTCCGCGTGCAGGCCGGGCGCGCTCTGGCGGATGTAGAGCAGGCGGGCCTGGTTGCTGTTGGCAAGGGGCCGCAGCAGGACGGTTCGCACCACCGAGAAGATGGCGGCGTTGGCGCCGATGCCGAGGGCGAGGGTGAGGGCCACGGTAATCCAGAGAGAGGGGACACGGGCCAGGGACCGGACAGCGATGCGGAGATCACGGAACATGGACATGATGCTCTCCATGGGGCGGCTGGGATTGCTGGCTGACGGCGGCCGGTGTCAGCAATTGGCCGCGGCGGCGGGTCAGGTAGGCGGTCTCGGCGATGTTGCCCGCCAGCGCGATGGCCCGGTCGTAGGCCGCGCGCGCCTGCTGGTTGCGGCCCAGCCGGCGCAGCAGTTCGGCGCGGGTGGCGTGGTAGAGATGATAGCCGGCCAATGCGTCCTGCAGAGGGGCGATGGCCGCCAGCGCCACCTCCGGGCCCTCCAGCTCGGCGACCGCGACGGCGCGGTTGAGGGCAACGATGGGGGAGGGGTCGAGGCGGAGGAGTTGGTCGTAGAGGGCGACGATCTTCCTCCATGCGGTCTCGTTCGGCTGGGGGGCGGAGGTGTGCACGGCGTTGATCGCCGCCAGAATCTGGTAGCGGCCGGGCGCGACGCCGGCGGCCAGGCGCTCGCGCACCAACTGATGCCCCTCGGCGAGCAGCGCCGCATCCCAGGCGCGGCGATCCTGCTCGCCCAGCGGGACCAGTTCGCCGTTCGGCGCAACCCGAGCCGCCCGGCGCGCCTCGGTGAGCAGCATCAGCGCCAGCAGCCCGGCCACCTCGCCGTCCTCCGGCATGAGGCTGCGGACGAGGCGGGTGAGCCGAATCGCCGCAGCGGTCAGGCCGGGGCGTATGGGATCGTTGCGGGCGCGGGCCCCAGCGCGGCTTCCCGGGCGCGGCTGGGACTGCGCCGGCCCGATGCGCCGCGCGTCCCGCTTGGGCGCAACGCCTGCTTGGGGGCCCGTAGCCCCAAGCCGGTGCTGCGCCTGGCCGGGGCCGGTGGCCAGATAGCCCTCGTTGAATACTAGGAAAAGGACCTCGAGCACTCCGGAGACCCGTCGCGGCAGATCCTCCGCCGCGGGGGTGCGATAGGGGATGCGGGCCACCCGGATCTTGGCCTTGGCGCGGGTGATCCGTTGTCCCATGGTGGACTCCTGCACCAGAAAGGCATGGGCGATCTCGGCCATGGTCAAACCGGCGACCAGGCGCAGCGCCAGCGCCACCCGGGCCTCCAGCGCGAGCGCCGGGTGGCAGCAGGTGAAAATCAGCCGCAGCCGCTCGTCGCCGATGAGTTCAACAGGCTCGGACGGGTCGCCGTCGGAGAGCATCTGTGCCAGTTGCTGCTTGCCGCCGCGCTTGCTCTCGCGCCGGATCCAGTCAAGGGCCTTGCGTTTGGCAGTGGTGGTCAGCCAGGCGCCGGGGTTGGGGGGCACGCCGTCGGCCGGCCACCTCGCCACGGCGGCCGCAAACGCCTCGGCCGCCGCCTCTTCGGCGACGTCGAGGCTGCCGAAACGCCGGGCCAGGGCGGAGACCACCCGCGCCCACTCCTCGCGGTGAGCCTCCGTGACCGCGGCCTGTGCCTCGTTCCCGCTCATTTTCCCACGAACCCAAGGAATGGGCGCACTTCGACTTTCCGATTGCAGCTCTTGGATCCTTCGGCGGCAAGCTTGAGCGCCACGTCAAGATCAGCCGCCTCGATGACCCAGAAGCCGGCGAGGTACTCCTTGGTTTCGACGTACGGCCCATCGGTGACTATCGCCTCGCCACGCCGGTTATCAATCACCGTGGCCGTGTGGGGCGCCTCCAGGCCGCCGGCACAGACCCAGTGGCCCTCGGCCAGGAGGCGGTCGTTGAACACGTCGATGGCAGCCATCTCGGCCGGTGTAGCAAGGCCAGTATTTTGGTCGATCACCGAAACCAAATATTTCATTCCGGATTACCTCCTTGGTTGGGGGCGCCCGCGGGCGGCCCTCACCCCTGCTACGAATAGGTTTGCCCAGTTCCGACACCGCCTTCTGGATTATTTATGGCTGCGGGGAGGCTGACCAGCACTTTCCAGCCGAAATGGTTGGCGCGGGCCCCTGCGCGGCTGCGCCGCGCGTCCCGCTTATGCTCACGCCGGCTTGGGGGCCCGAGGCCCCAAGCCGGCGCTGCGCCTCGCAGGGGCCGCGCCGAACTCGTCCCCCGGGGGCGCAGAAGCGCCACTGGCGCTTCTGCCCCTTCGGAATTACGACCACCCCAGAACCCGAGACGGGTTCTGGGGACCCGGTTCGCGGCCTTTCGCGCCGATTTCGCCGGCAGGCAAAGCGGCGCGACCCCAGCGAAACTCCTTTATTGTCAATCGTTTGGGATCAACTCGGTTGGCGCAGGCCCCAGCGCGGGTGCGCCGCGCGTCCCGCTTATGCTCGCGTCGGCTTGGGGCCCCATCGCCCCAAGCCGGCGCTGCGCTGGGGCCGCGCCTGCGTTTCTCCCCGGGGGCGGGCCGCCGTCCCGAATTTCGCAGCCCTTCGCGCCGATTTTGCCCACAGTGCAAAGCGGCGCGACCCCCGCGAGTGGACGTCGGCCCGTCGTAAGGCTACATCGCCGGCGTGCCGTCGGACCAGTGGCGGGTGGCGACGATGAAGACGGCGATCGGCGAGGGGTCAAGTTGGCCGGCCAGGGCGATGGGCGAGCCGGGCAAGTTGGCCCCCAATTCCGCCGGTGTTGCGGGCGGAATATAGAACATTACGTGCGCAAGGTTGCCGCCGGAGTCGGTGAGATAGGAACCTTTCGACAGCATGTAGGAGATTGCGTTCGGCTCCAAGGGTGGGAGCCGATGCGCGGCCAGCGCGGCGCGCATGCCCTCCAAGATTCCCGCTTGGGAGCGGCGAGCCAGCGCGAGTTGGGTGCGCAGCAGAAACAGCGGCAGCACGGATCGCGCCGCTGGCGCGTTGACGCAGTTGGCGCCGCGAATCCTGGGATTCCAGAATTTGGGCACATGGAAGGTGCTATCCCAGGAACGCTCAACGAAGCAAACAAAGCCGTTTGTACCCTTGGCGGCGGTCACGTAGCCGTGGCGCGTCAGCACCAGCACCGTCGCATGGTTCGAGATGGCGGGCGGAGCGGCGCTTCGGGCCAGCGCGATTTCGGCCGCCCGCGGCATGAGGTAGCGCGCCACCGGCGCCATGTGCGGGAACGGCCCCGGCTTCGCTTGGGCGGAAAGCCGGACGGCAAAGATCAGGAGGGCGGCGAGGGCCGCCGCGGCGGGAATCTTGGAGTTCATAGGCACCTCATGTACCATGACGCGCCAGCGAGCGGCTTTTCGACAGTGGCTCGCCGCCGCCTGCCCGCCTTGCACCAGGTTCACCACCCCCGCCGGCAGCCCGGTGGCCTCGATCAGCTCCACCAGCCGCACCGCCGTCAGCGGGACTTTTTCCGAGGGCTTGAGGATGAAGGTGTTGCCGCAGGCGATCGCCCACGGCAAAAACCACAGCGGGATCATCGCCGGAAAATTGAACGGCGTGATCGCCGCCACCACCCCCAGCGGCTGCCGCAGCATGCAGCCTGGTGGTCTCGGCGATTGAGGTGCGCCCGTCCGGGGGCGGCAGGAAGGCATCCGGTTTGACAAGGCCCACGCTCGGGTTGATGTCGCGCCGACTATGGATAAATCGAGTGATCTGCGCCCCGTTGGCGAGTTCGCGCGGCACACCTAGCGGCAAATTTGAGTCACCTCGGCCAGGTCGGCGGCCAGGGCGGGTGGTATTACGCCTTGGAACCGCTCCGTACGCGACCCGCTGCTGGGACCGGCGCGGAACGCATAGATCAGTCTGCCGTCAGGCTCGGCGGTGAGCGAGAGCATGTGCTCGCGGTCCCGGGCCCAGTCCAGCACGACGGCGCCGTCGCGGTCCACGTTCAGCTCGGGAGTTTCGAAGTAGGGGATCAGGGACTCGAGGATCGCCCGGGCGAGGAGGTACGATTCGGGCTGGATCGCCTTGCCTTCACGTCCGGCCCAGTCGTCCTGTTTTGCTTCCGCGCGGAGCGCCTCCAGGTCAGCGAAGAGGCGCAGGGCGGCATGCTCGCGCCGACTTGGGGCCGCGCCGCATTCGCTTCCCGGGGGCGCAGAAGCGCCACTGGCGCTCTGCCCCTGCGGGATTACGACCACCCCGGTTCGCAGCCCTTCGCGCCGATTTTGCCGACAGGCAAAGCGGCGCGACCCCCGCGACCGGCCTGTGATCCGTCCACCGGCGACGGGCGGCGTTGTACCCCCCGGCGCCCGGCGGGTGTATGCTGGGCCGAACCCACCAGGTATTTGCTTGGGTTGCTTGCGTTGACTGAACATCGCAGTTCGCCGGGGGCCGAAGCCCTAAGGAGCAGAACCATGAAAAAAACACTGTTTGCAACCGGCTGTCTACTCACCACCGGAGTGCTTCTAGGCTTGGCGGCTGCGCAGGCGCCCCACCCGCTCCAGGCCCTCCATTTCCGCTTCGTCGGCCCCCAGGGCAACCGCGATATTGCGGTGGCGGGGGTTCGCGGCAACCCGCTGGTGGCCTACTTCGGCGCGGCCGCGGGCGGCATTTGGAAGACCACGAATGGCGGCGTCAGTTTTCGTCCGATTTTCGAGCATGAGGACGTGTCGGCGATTGGCGCGCTGGCGGTGGCGCCTTCGGCTCCGAACATCGTCTGGGCGGGGACGGGCGAGCCGTGGATCATCCGCCAGCCGACCTCGCCCGGTGACGGCGTGTATCGATCCACCGACAGCGGCCGCCACTGGCAGCACATGGGGCTGGAGCAGACCGGGCACATTGCGGGCCTCGCCATCAATCCCGACAACCCGGCGATCGTGTACGTGTGCGCGGTGGGCCAAGGCTTCCGCAACAACCCCGAGCGCGGCGTGTACCGCACCGAGGATGGCGGCAAGTCCTGGACCCAGGTCCTCAAGGTCAATGACGAGACCGGCTGTTCGGGCATCACCATGGACGCGCACGATCCCAACACGCTGTTTGCCGGCATGTGGCAGTTGAGGATCCAGCCCTGGGACTTGGAGAGCGGCGGACCAGGGAGCGGCGTGTTTGTGACCCACGACGGCGGCGCCAGCTGGAAGCGGCTGGCCGGCCATGGCCTGCCGCCCGCGGGCGCGGACATCGGCAAAGTCGCGGTACGGGTGGCCCCCAGCGATTCGAGCCGGGTCTATGCGCTGCTGCAGCAATCGCCGGCGCCGGCATTTTACCGCTCCGAGGACGGCGGCGCCACCTGGCGCCTGATGAACCGCAACAATCGCATGACTGGCCGCGCCTCGTACTTCACCAACTTCCGGGTGTCGCCGGGCGATGAGAACCTGATCTACTTTGTGGCGCAGTACTGGAGCGTGTCGCGCGACGGCGGCAAGACCTTCGCCACGGATGTGGGGCGGGCGGGCGGCGACTTGCACAGCATCTGGATCGATCCGACGAACCCGCAGCGCATGCTGGTCGCCGACGACAGCGGCGGCGGCATCAGCCTGGATGGCGGCAAGAGCTGGGAGCGGGTGAAGCTGCCGATCGCGCAGATGTATCACGTCTATGCCGACAACCGCATTCCCTACGACGTCCTGGGCAACCGCCAGGACGATGACGGCGAAGAGGGCCCCAGCCGCTCGCTGTTCAGCAGCGGGTTCGGGGGCTCGGTCGGCGGCACGATCTCGTCGGCGGAATGGCACGGGTACGCCGGCTGCGAGAGCGGGTTCGGCGTTCCCGATCCGGTCGATCCGAACATCCTCTGGACGGGCTGCTACAACGGCGATTTGACCCGGGTGGACGAGGCCACCGGGCAGGCGCGCAATGTCTCGGTGTGGCCCGAGGACTCCTTCGGCGAGGCGCCGGCGGCGGCGCGCGACCGTTGGAATTGGACCTTCCCGATCGCGATTTCTCCGCGCGACCACAACAAGGTTTTTGTGGGCAGCCAGTATGTGTATGAAACCGTGAACGCCGGCCAGGGCTGGACGCGAATCAGCCCGGACTTGACGGGCAACGATGCGAGCAAGGAAGGCAGCTCCGGCGGCGTCACCGGCGACAACCTGATGACGTTCTCGAGCGAGACGCTGTCGAATATCTCGCTTTCGCCCGTGCAAGCCGGCGTGATCTGGGTGGGCAGCTACGACGGCGAGGTCCACGTCACCCAGGATGGCGGCAAGACCTGGACCAACGTCACCGGCAACCTTCCGGGCCTTCCGCCCTGGGGCGAGATCACCCGTATCGAACCCTCCCACTTCGCCGCCGGCACCGCGTACCTGAGCGACGACCTGATGATGATGGGGGACTACAGCCCCTACATCTACAAGACGACCGATTTCGGCCGCACCTGGACGAACCTCTCGGGCGACATCCCGCATTCGCTGTTCAGCTACGTTCACATCGTGCGCGAGGACCCGGCGCGGCGCGGCATGCTCTACGCCGGAACCGAAAATTCCATTTACTTCACGCTCGACGACGGTGCGCACTGGACCCAACTGAAAAGCAACATGCCGGCGGCGCCGATCTACTGGCTGACGATTCAACCGCACTTCAACGACCTGGTGGTCGGCACCTATGGACGCGGCATTTGGATCCTCGATGACATCACGCCGCTGCGGAGTTGGGATCGGGTGGAGCAGGCGGGGGCGGCGCAACTGTTCCCGCCCCGAGCGGCCTACCGGTTCCGCCGGTCGGTGCTGGTGCCGCAGAGCGGTCCCAACGATCCGGTCGCGGGCCAGAACCCGCCTTACGGGGCCGACCTGAACTACTACTTGCCGTCGGCTGCGAAGGCGGTGACGTTGAGCATTCGCGGCAGCGACGGCGCGCTCATTCGCACCGTCCAGGGAACCCTCCACTCCGGGCTGAACCGCGTTTGGTGGAATCTCCGCTACCCGAACCCCACCGCCGTGCACCTGCTCACGGCGCCTCCGGGCAAGCCCTGGGTGACCATGGACCCCCAAGGCTGGCGTCCGCTGGTGGCCTGGGGCGGCCAGCCGGGTTCGCCGCGGGTTGTGCCCGGCACCTATCAGGTGCAGCTCGCGGTGGATGGCAAAGTCGTGGGTACGCAGCCGCTGACCGTGCTCCAGGATCCGCATGCTTCCGGCACGCAAGCCACCATGGAGGCGCAGCTCAAATTCGCGCTGGCGATGCAGGGAGAAATCAACGGCGTGGCGGCCATGATCAACGGCGTCGAGAGCACGCGGCGGCAGTTGGAGGACGCGGCTTCGGTTCTGGCCCATGACCCCGGCGCGGCGGCGGCCTTGCAGGCCGAGGGTGCGCTCGAGGCCAAGTACGTGGCGCTTGAGGGCAAGCTCTACGACACGAACCTCGCCAGCGAAAGCGTCGAGGAGTCGTTCATGAACCCGGTGCAGCTCTACGCCAAGCTCTGCAGCCTGGCGGCCGACTTCAACGGCACCGGCCGGTACGGAGGCGGCGCCGACCTGGGGCCGACCCAACAGGCGATCGCGGTGAATCTGAAGCTGGTGGGGGAGGCGAGTCAGGTTCGATCGGGTTTGGCGGCGTTGAACCGCAGCGATGGCACGGCCTTCAACGCACAACTGCACTCCCTGGGTCTCAGCCTGGGCATTCAGTACGCGGCGCTGCCGGCGGCGGCGCCCGCCGCGTACTGAAGCGGCGGCTGAATAATGGTTGGCGCGGGCCCCTGCGCGGCTGCCCGGCCACGGCTGTAGCGGCGCCGGGCCGGTGCGCCGCGCGTCCCGCTAGTGAGCCGCCCGGCTGTAACGGCGCGGGGCGGCATGCTCACGCCGGCTTGGGGGCCCGAGGCCCTTAGCCGGCGCTGCGCCTCGCTGCGGCCGCGCCGATTCTGCTCCCCGCGGGCGCAGATGCGCCGCTGGCGCTCCTGCCCGAGTCAGATGCTGTCGTTACAGATCCGTGTGGCCCCGTACCCGCCTGCGGATTCAAGCGCCTGCCCTGCTTTGCCCGCTAACGCGCGGCTGCGGCGTCGGCCGCGCTTGCAGCCGCTAGGTGAAGAATGTGGGCGCCCGACGGCCGGAATTCATGCTCGCGGCAGGTGAGCACGAGAATCTGGGTGTCCCGGGCGCATTCGTGCAGGATACGGAGCATCTCCGCGAAGCGCACAGGGTCCGCATACGCGGGCGCATCATCCAGGATCGTAATTGCCGGGCGACCCTTCTCCCGCAGTAATTGTGCAAAGGCCAGCCGAACAAGAATCGCAAGCTGTTCGCGCGTACCGAGGCTCAGTGAGTTGAATTCCTCCTCTTGGGGCTGCCCCGCCGGCCCGCGGCGGAGTCCCCGGAGAGCCATACCCGTGTCGAGGACCAACTTGGCGCCGGGCAACAATCGTTGCGCCAGAGGTTCGACCCGTGCCAGCACCGGCCCTAGGAAGCGGGCTTCGGACTCGGAGCGCGCGCGGTCAAGCGCCTCGGATAGCAGCCGGAGGGCGCGGGCGCGGCGTTCGAGCTCGGCCAAGCGCTCCTCCGCGAACTCAAGCTCGGATGTGACGGCATCCATCTGTTCGGCCCATGGCTCCGAGCTAGCAAGCATCCCTTTGCCCCGCTCGACCTGGTGGCTGGTTTGTTGGATATCGCCCTCGAGGCGCTCCAAGGCGCGGCAAGCCATCTCCCGGTTGCTTTCGAGCCGCTGGGGGTCCAACCGTTTCAACTCGGTGTCGATTGGTTCAATTTGCTTCGCCAATTCGGCGCGGTTGCGCTCGGCGGTCGAGCGCTCGGCAGTGAGCTCCTCCTCGGGCGTGGCCGCTGCTTCAGCGGCGAGCGCGCCCTGCCTCGCCTGCAGGTCATTCTCGTCCCGCCGCAGTTCGTCCTGCGCGGTCCCCAGGCGCTGCTGCGCGTTTCCCAGATCGTTCACCGCTACGGCACCTACACGCGCGGCGTCGCCGTGGGCCTTTCGACAGGCTTCAACTTCATTTCGCGCCGCTTCGAGGCTGGCGGCCGGTTCCGCGTCAAACTCTGAGCCGGCGTCCCGCAGCCTCTTCACATTCTGCCGCTTGGCTTCCACATCGAACTCCAGCTGCTCGATCCCATTAGGTGCGACCCGAGCGACATCTTGTTGCGCCATCACAGCCTCCGCCTCGGCACGCGCACGCCGTTCCGAACGCACATGGGCTTCGGCCACGTTATCAATTCCGAACGGTGCGGCAGCTTGGCCCCATTCTGCACGGCAGAGATCTCTGCGCTTTTCATGATCCGCCGGTGTCGAGGGCTGGATTCTGATCCTCGCCAGCCTGTCGCCGGCGGCCGTAATATCGAGTATCGCCCCCTGTGTGATTGTCTCGCTCCCGCTGCCTGATACGGGCCTTCCGTCAAGCATGGCCGAGACCGAACCGAACAACTCGACGCTCACCCGCGTACCGGCTGCTTCGAAAACCGCCTGTGCCCTCTGCAAGGCATCCCACTTTTTCCTCAGCTCGGCCAGGGCCTTCGCGTCGGGGAGGGCGCGACTTTCCGCCAGTAGCGCGGCGCGGCGGGTCTGCGCTTGCCGGGCGCCAGCCAATCGCGCCTCGAGTTCAGCGAGGAACGAATGCTCCCTATTCAACTCAATGTGGCTTTCCATCCGCCCCAAGCGAGCCTCGGCTTCCGAAAGCTTTTGGGCGCTATCCAGCGCCCGCTGGGCGGCCGTCTTGCAGGCCGCCTCGGCGCCCTCCAGTACCGCCTGTGCCTGCCCGCGGACCGCCTGCCTTTCCTGAATCAGGGCTTCAACCCGCGTGATCTCCGCGCGCGTTTTGCCTCGCTGGTTGATCTGCTCGGCGATTCGTTGGCTGGTCTGTTCGGCCGCCGTGCGCTGCGCGGTGAGCCTTTGCAGGCGCTGGGTCAGTTGCTTGGCGTCCTCGGCACCGTCCACGGCGTCGCGGCGACGTTGGCGGTATTCCGGCAACTGCGACTCGAGCCCGGCCAAACGCGCCTTATCTCGGGACAGGGACTCGCGCGCCGCGTCGTGGGCGGCGAGCCTGGTCTTGAGCTCCTTTTCGTCTTTGCACAGCTCCTCGCGCCTCTCAGCGGCTGCCCTCAACTCCCCAGTCGTTTTGCCGGTCGGGGTCAGTAGTTCGCTGCGCCGAGCCGTTGCTTTCTCGGCGATGGCCTGAGCGCGGGGCCCGCCGAGCATCTCCCCGACCTCGTGCTCGAGCAGGCCGCGCAACCCCTCGGAGGCCGTTCCACTCGCTGCAGGGGACCAAGCGCCCCCTTGCCTGACCCACAGCAGACCCAGCGGTCCTTCATTCCCCGTCTCGTCGTCACCATCCCGCGGCGCCCGCTTGGGCGCATCCGCCCCAAGGAGGCGGGCCAGTTCGGCTTCGGCCGCGTCACCCTCCCACATCCTGCCGCCGCCCGAAAGTTTGCAACTCTTCTTAGCACGAAACCTCTTTTCGACACTGTAGCGCAGCCCGTCCAACTCAAAATCAACATGGACTTCCGGCGTGACGTCCCAACCGTAAGGTGCATAGCTATCCACCAACTGGCCGTTCCAACTGTGCTTTGCGAAAAAGGCCGCTCGCAGCGCGCTCAGCAAGGTGGATTTGCCTTCTTCGTTGTCGCCGGCGACGATCACGAGCCCATCGGGGATATCCAAAAGCGCAGTCGGCGCCCGGAACTTGCGAAAATTCTGAACCTGAATCCGGCGCAGGATCATGCCCCCGCTCCCGCTTCAACACACAGTTGGTAAAGGATTTGTAGGGCTTCGGCAGCGCCGGCCTCGCCGGCCTCCGCCCTCGATTGCAAATCGGCCACGGCCTTGGCAACGTACCCGGGGGGCTGCAGGACCGTAAAATTCGTGTCGCCGACCGATACCTGGATCCTTTCGTCTTCGACCCTCAGCACGGCGAATTGGCCGCGCCACCAGTCGAGCCTCTCCCGAAGAATCTGCGCGTCAGGCAGCGCCAACGTACCGTCCAGCCGCAGCCGGACGACACGCAATTGGGTCGGCCGCTGAGCCTCCAACTCCCGATTAAGCTGTTCGATATCGCCACCGGAGGTTATGCGCCGTTCCCAAGCCAGCCATCGGTATTGACCCGTCGGGATGGGCTCGACCCGCGGCGCTGCGCCGGGGCGGTCAATCTCGATCAGCAACACGTTGCCGGAATCGTTTTCTTTAAAACCGTCAGGCTCCGGAGTGCCGGAATACCATGCGCGGTCGCCCGCCTCAAGCGTGCCATGCCAATCGCCTAGCGCCAAGTAGTCGAGCTGAGCGGCTCCCGCGCGGTCCGCGGCAATCGGATTGTGCTTCTCGGCTGCCTCCGGGAGGATGCCCTGTACGCTGCCGTGCGCCAGGCCAACCCGGTAAGCACCGGGAGGAGTGGGAGAGTTGTCCCAGCAGGCAGTCAGATCCGACGATTCATGGCGTCTTAGCAAGGGTGCGGGAAGCACAGCCAAGCGGCCATCCGCCAGAACGACGGGGTTGGCATCCGTCGCGAGGTGAATCTGCCGCCCCTCGGGCAGCCTCAGGCGTACGCGCTCCCAAACCGACGCCTCTTCGGCGGCGTCATGGTTGCCCGGCAGCAGCACCCAATCCCCCGGGAAATCTCCCATCGCTCCCAAGCACCCAGTGATGACCTCAATCGAAGCGATCTGCTGGTCGAAAACATCCCCGGCGACCAGCACCGCATCCACCTGTCGCTCGGTCGCGATTGCAGCAATGCGCCGGACCGCTTCGATGCGCGCCTGGCGCAGGCGCGCTCCCGCGTCCGGGCCGAAGTTATTGAAAGCCTTGCCCAATTGCCAATCGGCCGTGTGCAACAAGCGAACGCCCATTGGATGCTCCGCAACCGAGCCAGTGTACCATCAGCTGCGGCTCACCTGAGCCTTGGGCTCTGGACGAGAATCAACCCTCGGTCTACCCCTGCACTGGCGCTCCTTGCGGGCGCAAGCTCCCCACTGGACCTCGAGTCGCGCGCCGCCACCGGGGTGCAAGTCCGCGCCAGGCGTCAGGCTTCACGCTGGGCCCCAGAGGCACTCCCGCTGGCGGGCCACGGTGACCCGGCAGACAACCCAAGTCACCCCTTAAAGGTACAGGGCCCCAGCGCGGCTGCGCCGCGCGTCCCGCTTGTGCTCGCGCCGGCTTGGGGGCCCGGGGCCCCAAGCCAGCGCTGCGCCTCGCTGGGGCCGCGCCGAATTCGTCCGCCGGGGGCGGGCCGCCCTGCGAACTGTCGCGGCCTTCTCGCGCCGACTTTGCCCGCAGGCAAAACGGCGCGTCCCCCGCGAGCGGTATTTGGGCCGGTGCTGGGGCTCATTCAGGTCGAGACGCTGGAGGAGGCGATCGCGCTGGTCAACGGCCAAGCCTACGGCAACATGGCCTGCCTGTTCACCGCAGGCGGCGCGGCAGTTCCGCCACCAAGTGGAGGCGGGCAACGTCGGCATCAACCTGGGGGTGGCGGCGCCGCTGGCGCAGTTCCCCTTCTCCGGCTGGAAGGGGAGCTTCTTCGGCGACCTGCACGCCCAGGGGCGCGACGCGGTGGAGTTCTACACCGACAAGAAGGTGGTCATCGATCGCTGGCCGGACCTGGACGCGGAAGTTTTGAGGGTGTGGGCGGCACCTGCGGCCCCGGCGGGCTCGTCTTGCGTTTTAGGAAAGTCGTGAGATACTTTCCCGGAGGCGTCGGGCGGGCGCTCGGGCGCAGCTATGCCCACGCTCGACCCAATCCGGGTACCCTCGCTCGCGGCGCTTTGGCGCGAGGCCGGGGGGGACCTGCGGGAGCGGCTGATCGGAGCGGCGTGGGACGACAGCGGTCTCCGCAGCAGGGTGATCCGACTGGCGGCCCAGCATTTCCACATGCGGGAGCAATCCCTGCGGGAGCGGGGCGTAGGGGCTGCGCGAGCTCGGCATTTGCCACGCTTGCCTGAGGAGTTGGCCCGCGATCTCGCCCGCAATTTCCTTTGGCATGGGCAACGGCCGCTGCTTTGTTCCTTCCTCGACCGGCTTGGGATTGCCCACGATCATGGCGGCCTCGGTGGGGCGCCGACGCCCGCGCCGGAGGCAGGCGCGCTGGAGGGGGCGGTTCGGGGTTTGCTGCAACCGCCGGCGGGCTTCCCGCGGGCGGTGGTCCGGCTCTACCTAACCTACCTCTACTTCAGCGAACAGACGGTCTGGTCAGGGCTGGCACCGCTGCTGAGCGGCTGGGAAGAGCCGGAGCGCCCGTCGGCGGTGGTGGCCCCGCCGGCGCACGAGCCGGCACCGGCCGAACCGGAGGCACCGCCGGGGGCCCCGCCGGCCTTCGCTGGGGAGCATCTCACCACGCTGGATGAGGTCCTCATCAAGACCCTCGTCGCCGGCGTAGAGGAGATTGAGGGTGCCCCGCCCTCCGAAAAGCTCGCGGATCTCGTGAGCGAAGTGGTGCACCTGAGCCCCGACCGGCACCGCAGCTATTTCCATTTGGGATACCTGCACGCCTTGAGCCGCCAGCCGTTGCAGCCGGACTTTGCCGCGGGGAACCCTGACCGGCGGCTCTGGTATTTCACCGGCGCGGTGGTGGGCCTGGCCCGCTACCAGGACTGGCCGGCCATCGGTTCCTTGGTGGAGAGCGGGGATCTGCGGGAGCTCGGGAGAGGCCCGGATGAACGTGCACGGCAAGCAGCACCGCACGTAGTTGAGGCGCTGATCCAACTGGAGAAGGCGGCAGCCATCGGCGATTTTCTGGCACCAGCCGTCGTCATCCCGGTCGGCTGCTTTGGCAGGCTGTTTCTCCATGCCAGGGGACTGTTCGAGGAGGCGCGTTTGGCGGAGGCGGAGGCGATCCTGGGCCTTCTTCACGGGGCGCTGGCGGCAAGCGGGGTTGGAGAAGAAGACTGGGTCTCCCAGGACGTGGAGCGCTTGCGGGCCCACTGCCTGCAGTGGCGTGGAGACTTCGGCGGTGCGCAAGTGCTTCTGCGGGGGCTTTTGGGCTTCGACAACCTGCGCGACCGCGCCGCGGCGCTGACCGACGCCGCCATGGCGCAGCAGGGACTGCGCCGCCTCGCCGACGTCGAGATTCGCGAGCCGTTCGAGCATCTACGGGAGCGGCTTACGAACATGCGAGCAGAGCTGGAGGAAGCTTTGCAGGCGGCGGGCCGAAGCGGGCATGCCCATTATTGCCTCGGTGTGCTGGAGCTCATGGACGGCCGCCACGAAATTGCTGCCGGCCACTTGGACATCGCGCTTGCGACGCTTCAGAGCGGCGACAAGCTCTATCGCCTCTTCGAGCTGCCCGAGCGCTGCCAGTTCTACTTGGCGGTGGCCTTGCTGGGCAGCCTTGAGCCCGCCGCGTGCAGCCGCGCGCTCGGGCTGCTGGATGCCTCGTTCACGGCGGGGTTTCGGCCGCCGTATTGCCTGCTGCGGCAGGCCGCCGAGTTCCTCAACATGCTGGGCGACCAGGGTGGCATGGAGCTGCTGGCGACTCTGGTGGACTCGCGGCTGGACGAGCAGGCCCTGGACGCGCTGATCGAGGCGGACAGCCCTACGTGCGCGCCTCTTCTCCACCGACTGCTGCAGCGCGGCGAGGACCCGGCCCGGCGCAGCGAGGCGCGCATGCAGGATCTGCTGCTTGTGGCGCGGCAGGCGCGGCGCGTGGTGGGCGGGAGCGAGATGCAGGCGCGGGCTTTGGACGCGCTGGAGGCGCTCGCGCGCCGGGTACCGATGGCCGCGGGCGATTTTCTCGCGCTGCTGGAGGATGAGGCCGGTTTGGCTTTCGATCCGGCGTGGGGGCCGGAGGATGCGCTTAGCGCGGCGGCGGTGCTGCGCGAGATCCGAGGGGAACGAGAGCGGGCCGCCGAGCTAGTCGTTGGTCTGGCCTTCCGGGTCCTGCACGGGGACAGATTCGGAGCGGCCTCGGAGGTCGCCGACCTCGCGGACTGGGCCGAGAGCTTGGGTGCCGATGCGGGACAGTTGCGCGCTCGCCTGGTGACTGCGATTCCAGCGGCTCCGGCTTCGGTGGGCGCGGACGGGCCGCTGGTGCGGGTGGCGGTGATCGGAAGCGACGAGAAGCTTACTGCAATCGCGGCCAGCTTGGCGCAGCAGGTCAAGCAGCAGGACAGCAAGGTGGAGACTGAGGTGATCACGACCGACTGGTCGTGCAACTGGGGGCGGCAGTTCGACCGGCTGGAGCCCGGGCTTGGCCGCTATGATGCGATCGTGGTACCGCGGCTCATCCGCACCGACTTGGGGGGCATGCTGCGCCGCGCCCACCCATGCTGGGTGGGCTGCTCGGGGAGGGGCGCAGCCTCGTATGTTCCGGCGATTCTTCTGGCCGCGCAGCGCGCGCGGGAGATGAAGCGGCCGAAGGCCGCGGCGGCGGCCGGCGATGGGCCAGCGGCCGAGGCTGGACCCGGGTCTAAGAAATCTCGGAAAACAGGTCGCTGAGCTGGTTGGCGATGACGAACCGGGCGGGGTTCTCGCCCGTGGCAAGGGCGGCGAAGTGGGCCTTGCCGCAGTGGATTTTGGCGTTTTCCTTTTCGCGCAGGTCGTCGGCGAACAGGCCGCCCTTGGTTTCGACCACGAAATAGAGACGCTCGGCGCCGTCGCGCTCGATGAGCACGGCCCAGTCGGGGTTGTAGGGCCCGAGCGGGGTCGCGATCTGGAACCAGCCGGGGAGCTTGGCGTAGACCTTGACGGCTTGGTTCTTTTCCAGTTGCTCGGCGAAGCGGGCCTCGACTTCGGATTGGACGACGACATCCTCGAAGACCGCCTTGCTGGCCTGCACCATGCTCTTGAGGTAACCGACCAGCTCGCTGGTTTCGAACAATTCCTGGGCGTAGCAGGCGTCTGCGCCGCGGCGCTGGTATTTGATCCCGTCCACGATGGCGAGGCGCTTGGCGCGGTTGATGGCCTCGGCGGCGATGGAGAGGAACTGCTGGGGATTGCGCGGGAAGTCGTCGAAGCGCCCGCTGGAGGCGAGGATGCGCCACAGGCTGCGGCGGGTGAGGTGGGTCTTGTCTTGCAGTTCGGTCAGGAGGTCGGGGAGTGGGATGTCGCGCTCGTCGAGGACGGACGGGGCATCGGTCGCGGCCGTGGCGGTAGTGACGCCGGCGCGCTCGACCCGGAGGCCGGCGGTGGTCCATTGCAGGCGGGCTCGGGCCACGGTCGGGGCGTCGGCGAGCGCTTGGGCGCAGCGGGTGATGAGGCGCTCGTTGTCGAACTGCACGCGGTAGGTGGTCTTCTGCTTGATGCGGTCCCAGAGCGCTTTGAACTCGGCGCTGCGCAGCACGGCTTCGCGGGGCTTGACCCGGCGGCGGGCGTCGGCGTCGCGGATCTCGACGCGGCCGGCGGCCTTGCGCAGCACGGCGGCGATCTGGGGAAGCTGGGGCAGGAATGGCTCGGGCAGAGCGAGGGTGCCGTCGCGCAGGGCGACGCGCAGGGCATCCTGAACCCGCCCTTGCGTGTCCAGGTAGCCGGCGGCGCAGAGGCTACGCCAGAGTTCCTTCGAGGCCTCGTAGCCGAGAGGCGCCGGGCCGCGGTCCCCGGGGACCTCGACGCCGGCGAACTGAAAATCGGCCACCACACCGAACTCGAGGCCGGCTTCGCTGAGCTCGTGCTGGAGGCCGGCGGCAAACTGCTGGTAGCCCTCGGTGGCGATCACGGTGAGGGTGTTGACGGCGCTGCCGTGCAGGCGCTCGCCCTGCTGATTGACGGCGAGGCGGAGGCCGCGGCCGATGGTTTGGCGCCGGTTGGCCTGGCTGCCCATCTCGCGCAGGGCGCAGATCTGGAATACGTTGGGGTTGTCCCAGCCCTCGCGCAGGGCCGAGTGGGAAAATATGAACTTGAGGGGGGAGTCAAAGCTCAGCAGCTTCTCCTTGTCGCGCATGATGAGCTGGTAGGTGTCGTCGTCGGCTTGGGTGTCGCCGCGAGTGTCCTTGAGCCGCTTGTTGGTGCGATCCACCGAAAAATAGCCGTCGTGGACGTGGCTGGCTTCGCTTTTGACGTCCACGTGCGCGAACAGGCTGCTGAAGTCGGGGTGGGCGGCCAGCCGGCGATATTCTTCCTCGAAGATGGAGGCGTATTCGCCCGGCTGGGGGTTGCCCTCGGCGTCGTAACGCCGATACTTCTCCACCCGGTCCACGAAAAACAGGCTCAGGACCTTGATGCCGAGCGGCGCCAGGCGGAGCTCCTTTTCCAGGTGTTCCTTGACGGTGCGACGGATCATCTGGCGCTGGACGGCGAGCGGCTCCGGGCCGCCGAACTCCTCGCCTGGCCGCAGAAAGGCCTCGGCTCCGGGAGCGCGCAGCTCCAAAAGCTCGCGGCCCGCGCCGACCCGGATTTCGCCGACGCGGCAATCGCGGTAGATCTCGCGTTCGGTGTGGGCCTGCAGGTCGTCGCCGTCGCGCACGGCGACCGCCTTGCGGAGCACGCCGGTTTTGCCTTGGACGTCGAGCTCGACCTTGGCCGAGATGTCGCCGCGCCGGGAGATCACCGCCAGCAGCTTTACATAGGGCTTGTTGTGGCCCCCCTCGATGGTGGCGGCCGCCACCTCGATTTGCTTGACCAGGCCGCGCTCGTAGGCGTCCACGGCGTCGAGCCGGTAGGCCATGTGGTGCAGGTCGCGATGGGTGGCGGAGTAGCGCAGGCTGCAGAGCGGGTCCATGGCGGCCAAGGCCTCGCGGCCGCGGCCCTCCAGGCCGCCGTCCACGGACTGGGGCTCGTCCACGATCAGGATGGGGCGGGTGGCCTTGATCAGATCAATCGGCTTGTCGCCCCCGGTTTTCTCGCTATCTTTATAGAGGTTGTTGACGTCTTTCTTGTTGATGGCGCCGACGGTGACCACCATGATCTGGATGTTCGGGCTGGTGGCGAAGTTGCGCACCTGGCCGAGCTGGGAGGAGTCGTAGAGGAAATACTCGTGGGTGACGTTGGCGTAGAGCGAGCGGAAGTGCTCGTCCATGATCTGGAGCGACTTGTAGACTCCCTCTTTGATCGCGACGGAGGGGACGACGATGACGAACTTGGTCAAACCGTAGCGGCGGTTGAGCTCGAAGATGGTGCGGAGGTAGACGTAGGTTTTGCCGGTGCCGGTCTCCATCTCGACGGTGAAGTCGGGGGCGGCCGCAAGAGCGCTGGAGGGGGGCAGGCCGTGGCGGAGCTGCACCGCCTGCAGGTTGGCGAGCAGCTCGTCCTGGAGCAGTAGCAGGCGGTTGCCCACGCCCAGCGCGCCTTGGTGGAAAGCAAACGCGGCCTGCGCCGGGGCGACAGTGAACTCGCCGCGGCAGCTCTCCTGGCCTCGAAAAAGGTCGCAGACCGCCTCGACCGCCTCGAGCTGGTAGTCCAAGTTGGCATCGAAGTGGAGCTTCACGTCCGTTTCCTCGACTTGGCCGGTTTGGGGGCGGGCGGGCGCGCCGGCGGGGCCGGGAGTGCCTGCTGCCGCGCGCGCTCGCCCTCGGCCTCGAGCAGGGCGCGGCGGCGCTGGGCGAAGGCGGCATATTCAGCCTCGGCGCGGGCGTCGGCTTGGGCCTTGCTTACGCGCCCTTTGCCCGGCAGCACGCTGCGCTCGTTGAAGCGCAAGAACTCGTCGAGCTTGGCTTCCCAGTCTTGCAGAAACACCTGCTTGCGGCGCCGGGCCTGATCTTCGGCGAAGTCGAGCCACATTGTGACGATGCGGTTGAGCTCGCTGATCTCCGCGCGCGAGAGGTAGTTCTTGGCGACGGTCACATCGGCCTTGCGCACGGCGTCACCGTGCCAGGCGGTGAGTCCCATGTTGGGGCGGTTGCGATCAGCGCGGCGGGCGATCAGTTCGGGCGCGGTCTGGCCGGTCGAGGCGAAGTGGAGCTTGTTCTGGATGGTCTGGAAGAACGCCGTGGTGGCCACCTCTCCGGGCTGATAGTCGGCGGCGAGGGCGAAGATCTCGCGCACCCGCAGGTACATGCGGCGCTCGCTGGCGCGGATGTCGCGGATGCGCTCCAGCAGCTCGTCGAAGTAGTCGGGGACGGCGCCGCCGGGGGCGGGCGGGTTTTTGAGGCGCTGGTCGTCGAGGGTAAAGCCTTTGACGAGGTATTCGCGCAGGCGCTCGGTGGCCCAGCGCCGGAACTGGCTGCCACGGGTGGAACGCACCCGGTAGCCGACCGCCAGGATGGCGTCGAGGTTGCAGTGCTCGATCTCCCGCTCCACGTCGCGTTCGCCCTCACGGCGAACTATCCGGAAATTCCGGATAGTTGCTCCCCGGTCCAGCTCCCCCTCCTCGAACAGGTTCTGGAGGTGCTCGTTGATGGTGCGGACATCTTTGCCGTACAGCTCGGCGATGAGCGCCTGGGTAAGCCAGAGCGACTCCTCGGCGAAGCGGCACTCGACCCGGGCGCGCCCGTCTTCGGTCTGGTAGAGGAGGATCTCGCCGGTGGGCATTACAGACTCCGGATGTTGTCTTCCTCGAAGCCGTGCTGCTTGAGGATGGCGGTGCAGTTGGTCTTGGCCACGTCGTCGGCGAAGGCGCTGTCGCGGAAGATGACGGTGGCGTTGCCCGCCGGTGCTAGCTCTTGGCGCCAACTGGCAATCCCCAGCGCCAGCGGCTCGACCTCGCCCGGGGCGACGGTGGGGGCGAGGCAGGCGAACAGCGTGCCGGCGCCGATGTTCTGAACCGCCTTGCCGGCGATCGTCTGCTCTTCGATGGGCAGGCTGAGGTCCAACCCCAGCTTGAGCAGGACCTCGTAGAGGATGTCCTGCTCGGAGCGATCGGCTTTGAGGTGCTCGATCGAGGCCTGCACCTCCTGCGGCAAGTCTTCCTGGACCGGGTCCCAGGCCTTGAGGTTGCTGCTGTCGAGCTTGAACACCCGGAAGCCGAGGTCGCCGGCAAACATCGGATTCTCCGACCGAACCTTTGCCCCCGCCCGCCGCAACCGCTCCTTGCAGATGTCGGCTATGGTGCCGTAGTCGCTGCGGCCGGTCGGCTCAGGGAGCTGGACCAGAATGTAGCGCCGTGTTCCACCGTCGGCTGCGTTCTGCGCCAGGACCGCGTGGCCGGTTGTCCCGGAGCCGGCGAAGAAGTCGAGGATCAGGTCCCCTTCCGCGCAGCCGGCTACTTGGGCGATTCGGCGGATAAGCCGGACGGGTTTCGGGGAGTCAAATGTCTTCTGCCCGTCAAAGAGCCCCAAGAGTTCCGTCGTTGCCTCTTGTGTGCTTCCAGCGTCTCGCGATGACCAAACGGACCGTGGCACCAGCGGGTCGGATTCGGAGAGGAACAGCTTGAGCCTTGGCGAGGTGGCGGCTCCGTCTGCGCCCCAGTAGAGCCGTCCGTCCTTGCGGTGATGGTTTGTGACCTCAAGGCCGTACTTCCACACGGCGGTTGGTTTGGGCCACACCTCCTTTCCCGTATACGGATTCAAGATTGGGTAGTACAGGTTTGGCCGCTGGTCTCTCGACTTGTTGCAGGTGTACGCCACGGAGTTCCACGGCCCGCGAGGGTCCGCGTCTGGGTTCCTGTAATATGCGAGCTGGTCCTCCCCGCGGGGGAGCCCGAGTGGTCGCCAGGAACTCTTCGTCTTGGCAACAATCCAGAGCAGATCGTGGTCGGTGCTGAACCATTTTGCGTCATTTGCGGGTGAGACGCGCTTCTCCCAGGCGACGCAGACGACGAAGTTTTCCCCGCCGAATATGTCCTCGAGTAGCGTGGAGAGGTTGGCGCCCTCGTGGTCGTCCGTACTGACCGCTATAATCCCGTCGTCGCGCAGCAGGTTGCGGGCGAGCTTGAGGCGGGGGTACATCATGTTGAGCCAGGCGGTGTGGAAACGGCCGCTGGCCTCGGTGTTGGTGCTGAGCTTGCGGCCTTCGCCATCGGTCTGGCCGGTGAGCTCGAGGTAGTTCTTGATGTTGTCGCGGAAGTCGTCGGGGTAGATGAAATCCTTGCCGGTGTTGTAGGGCGGGTCGATGTAGATGAGCTTGACCTTGCCGGCGTAGGACTTCTGCAGGAGCTTGAGCACCTCGAGGTTGTCGCCCTCGATCATCAAGTTTTGGGTGGCGTCCCAATCCACGCTCTCCTCTGGGCAGGGGCGGAGGGTGCCGGTGGAGGGGGTGAGGGCGAGCTGGCGGGCTTGGCGCTTGCCGTGCCAGTTGAGGCCATATTTTTCGTCGCGCTCGTCCACCGCGCCGCCTAGGAGCTGCTTGAGCACCTCGAAGTTGACCTGGCCTTCGGTGAAGGCTTCGGGGAACAGCGCCCGCAGGCGGGCGAGGTTTTCGCCCACCAGGTCGGGCGAGTGGCTCTCGGGGTCTTTGGCAGTGATGGGTTTCATGGCGCTGGTTGACTCAGAGCTTGGCGCGGGCGGCGGCGAACTCCGATTGTAGCCGCTGGAGGCGCAGATTCATCTCGGCGCGGCGCCCGATTTGCTTTTCTTTGGCGGCCTGGGCGCGGAGGCGGGCGATCTCGCGTTCCAGGCGGTCGTGGTCGGCCAGGGCCTGGCGGCGAGCGGCGGCGCCGGCGGGTGCGGCAGCCGGCGGGTCGAGGTGGCCGGTGATGCGGGCGGCGCGCAGGGCTTCGAGGGCGGCAACCCAGGCGGCGTAGACCGTGGCCAGGGTGGTGCGCGGCTGGTGGGCCAGCCCCAGGGTGGCGAGCCAGTCGGCGGTGCATTGGTCGTCGTCGAGGGAGCAGGTTATGGGATCGTCCGGGCCGGTAACGAGCGAGAGCGCAATGCTGGTTTGCTGTTGGAGCACCAGCACCACCGGGTAGGGAACGGCGCGGTGGAGGCGCTGGGCGGCGCGGGCGGGCTTGGCGGCGGGCGCCAGCGCCGCCGCGATGACCTGCAGCTCGAGCACCTCCGGACCAGCCGGAACGCCGGTGTTGGCGGGCTTGAGCACCGCAAGCCAGCGCAGCTCGGCAATGTCGGTTTCGACGGCCTCGCGCAGCTCCGACGGCCACAGGGTTTTGGGGACGCGGCGGTCCACCCGGCAGTCGGGTGGCAGGGCGAGGGCGGAAACCACGGTCTCGACGGTCACGGCAACACCGCCAAGAAGGCCAGCACCTCAAAGTCGTTCATGCCGGCGAACTCGCCCGGCAAGGCGTGCGTGCCCCCGGGCGAGAAGAGGCTGGCGAGGGCGCGCTCTTCGTCGCGGCCGGCGACTGAGGCCACGGCCGCCGCCAGCAGACGCCGCGGCTGGTCCATATCCTCGCCGGAGCGGGTGGCCTGGTCGAAGCGGCGGCAGGCCTCAGGATCGGGCAGGTCGCGGCCGGCGCAGAGGCGCTTGAGGGCGTCCAGGATGGACTTGGTTTGGGTGTGGGGGAGGACGACGGCGCCCTTGTCGCCCACGTGGACAAGGTAATGGGGCGCGAGCGGGTAGCCATCGCCGGCCAGCGCAAGCGCGGCCTCGCCCTCCGCCCGCAGGCAAAAGAGGACTCCGGGCGGGACGCCGTCCGCGGCCATCGCCACGGCGGCCGCGCCGGGGGCTTGGCTTTCGAGGCGGCCAGGATTGGCCCTCTCGAAGCCAGCGAGGTCGAGGCGGAAGTCGCCGAGGGTGAGGTCGGCGATGGAGATGCCCCCGCCGAGGTCCTCGAGGTCAATGACCGCGTCTTGGAGTTTCAGGAGCTGCTTGCGGCGGTACTCGAGGTCGTTCATCTCGTCGCCGGCTTGCTCCTCGATGATGTTCTCCTCGCCGGTGGCGGAGACATCGAGCAGGGTCATTTTGCCGCTGACACGCTGCTCCAGGTTGATGTACTCGTCCAGCTCGAGGTTCGGCCAGAAATTGACGAGCTGGACAGCGCGGTTGGGCGAGCCGATGCGGTCTATCCGGCCGAACCGCTGGATGATGCGCACCGGGTTCCAGTGGATGTCGTAGTTGACCAGGCAGTCGCAGTCCTGGAGATTTTGGCCCTCGCTGATGCAATCGGTGGCGATGAGGAGATCGATGTCCGGCTCGTTTGCCAGCGCGGCCGGGCGCTCCTTGGAGCGGGGCGAGAAGGCGGTGAGGATGGAGGCCAGGTCGCGGCGCAATTCGGGGACGGTGGTTTGGTTGCCGCCGCTGCCGGTGACCAGGGCGGAGTGCAGGCCGAACTCGCTCCGCAGTGTCGGCAAAGGCGGTGAAAACGAGCACCTTGCGGTTGCCGGGATTGATCGGGGCCCGGATTTTGCCGGCGATGACCTGCCGCAGCGCCTCCAGCTTGGCATCGCGGGCAGCGGAGACCTGGCGGGCGGCGGCGGCCAGCGCCGCCAGGCGGTTGCGATCGTCGTGCAGGTCCTGGCGCCAGCGCGCCAGATCCACGTCGCGGAGCAGCACCTTGACCTTGCGGCCGACCAGAAGCCCCTCGTAGCGGGCATCGTCCACGTCGATATCCGCGATATTGATCTCTTCCACCTCTTCGGCGCTGGCCTCGATGCGGGCCAGGGTGGCGTTGACGTCGGCGAGCTGGCGCTCGACGGTGAGGGCGAAGGCGGAGACGGCGCTCTCCATGCGCTTCAGGACGTTGACGCGCAGCAGATGAACCAGGCTCTCTTCGCGGTCCACTTGGCGGAAGAAAGTGTCGCCGCCACGGATGCGGATGCTGTATTTGGCGTCGTACTCGCCACGCTTGTGGGGCAGCAGGTAGCGCAGCGGCGCGTAGGCGGCCAATGTGAGGCGGCGAATCTCGTTGTTGATCTCGCGGATGGAGCGAAACTCCCCGGCCCGATCCACGTCGGGCTTGTGGTTGATGGGGCGCAGGCGCTCGGGGAAGCGCCCGGTCTCGGCGGTGCCGTAGTAGCGCTCGATGTGCTTGCGCGAGCGGGCGAGGGTAACCAGGTCGAGCAGGGTGAAGTAGTCGAAGCCCAGCATCTCGACCAGGCGGGAGGGGGTGCGCGCCTGCTCGGCGAGATCCAACCAGCGCTTGAACTGGAGTTGGGCCTGGCGGATGGTCCGGTCCAGGCTGGGGATGCCGTGCTCGCGCAGGGCGTGGTCGTCGCCCTCGGTGATGAAGGCGATCTGGTTCTTCAGGTCGGTGAGGCGGTTGTTGACCGGGGTGGCGGAGAGCATGAGCACCCGCGTCTTCACGCCTTCGCGGATGATCCGGCGCATCAGGCGGTCGTAGCGGGTCTCGTGTCCGCGCAGGGTCGCCTTGTTGCGGAAGTTGTGCGACTCGTCGATTACGACCAAGTCGTAGTTGCCCCAGTTGACGTGGGCGAGGTTGATGTCGCCCGACTGGCCGCTGTCGCGCGAGAGATCGGTATGGTTGAGGACGTCGTAGTTGAGGCGGTCGGCGGCGAGGAAATTGCGCTGGTCGTTGGATTTGTAAAGGGTCCAGTTGTCGCGCAGCCGCTTGGGGCAGAGCACCAGCACGCGCCGGTTGCGCAGTTCATAGTATTTGACGATGGCCAGGGCCTCGAAGGTCTTCCCCAGGCCGACGCTGTCGGCGATAATGCAGCCGCCGAGCCGGTCGAGCTTGTCGAGGGCGCCCAGCACGCCGTCGCGCTGAAATTTGAAGAGCTTGCGCCAGATGATGCTGTCGCGGATGCCGGTCGAGGCATCGGCGAGGCGCTCCTCGTCGAGCGCGCCTGCGTTGGCGCCCAGGATGTGGCGCAAGATCAAGTTGTAGACGAGGGCCGGAGGCTGGGGCGCGGCCATTTGGTCCAGGCGGGCCAAAACAGCTTCGCCATCCGAGCCGCCTGCCTGGCGTTGCCACAGCAACTCGAACCAGCCCGCCAAGGCGTCCGCCTCGGCCGCGGTTTCGGTCGCCTGTACAAGCCCGAATTGGTCGCCGGGAGTGAGGCCGAGGCCGGCGGTGGAGAAGGCGCAGTTGCCGGCGAACCCCGCCGCGTCCGTGGGCTGGGGACTGCGGGCGACCATGACCGCCTGGGGCAGAGCGCCGGGGACGAGGCGAAGCTGGGCCTGATGCCGCAGCCAGTGGGCGCATTGCCGCGCCAGCCAGGCCAGTTGCAGGCGATTGCGGAAGGCTCGATCCTCCGGCCCGCCGGCCAGCCCCAACTCCCCGGTGAGGGGCAGCGCCAGGCGGCTGGCGCCCAGGCGGGCGAGTTCCGGCCTTAGCTCGGCAAACGCGAACAGGGACAGCGAGGGAGAGGCCAGGTCGAGCGAGGCGCCGGCTTGCAGTAGCGGGCGGAGGTGGTCAATGACCCGGTCCTTGCCCGCGTTGGCAATTAGCTTCATCGCAGCGAAGCTCATTATTGAACGCGGGCGGGTAATTCACAAGTCATCGATATCTCGGTGGCTCGGCCGCCGCTCCGGTGATCGGCGCTGTGCCACCCGCCCGCGCCATGGTGCGGTGTGGGTGACCAGGGACGGCGCAAGAGAAGCGCGCCCCAGCAGCGGTTGACGGCCGGGGCTCGCTCGGTGGCTGGCTCTTACTTCTTCGGGTTGCTGATGGGGACGTGCTCGCGCTCGGTGGTGGCTGGATGCCGGTCTGCGTACGGCTTGGGCACGAACTGGCCGTCCTTGGAGTCGCGATAGACTATCTTTTCTGGGATGGTCTTGGCCATTTTGCGTTCACCTCCTTCCGTTGTGGGGTTGACAAGCTGGCCAAGGCCGGTAGAATTGCGACTGTTTGGGGCGCTTCGTTCCGGCCTTGGCCACGGATGGAGCGGAAGCGGGGCGTCGCCTGTCGGGGCGGCCCTTTTGCTTTGACGCTCCAGGCTGGGGGTGCTTCTTCGGCGACCTGCACGCTCGAGGCCGCGATGCGGTCGAGTTCTACACCGACAAACAATTCGTGATCGAGCGCTGGCCCAGAGCCTTGTCGCGGCGCTTCTGACGGGCCGGGCGGGTTCACGCCGGGCGCCTGAAGAGGCAAGAGCCGGCGCGTCGGCGCGCTCGTCCCGGCAGCGCGCCACGCTGTGCCGCCGCGTGGGGCGCGGCAGCGGAATTTCGTCGGGTGGAGGCGCCCAGGGGCAGGCCCCGCCCCTTGGCGGACTTGAGTTGGGCGCGGCTCCCGCGGCGCCGGCCCTGTTCGGCTTGCGACCGATCGACCGGGGGTGTCACCGGGCCGCGTGTTCCGTTTTTGGCTGCCAGAGACTTCCACGCGCCTTCGCCCATTGCCTTCGGGTCTTGGCCTGGCGCGAACGAGGTATGATTTGCAGTGGCGGATCGTCGTGTTCCGCCGTGCCGCTATGCCCAAGTCCAGTGATCTAGCCGACCTCTTCCGCGCTTTGAGCACCGGAGACCTGGACTCCGCCGTCGCGATTGCTGCTCGCATCTGCCGGGATGAGGACCGCCGTGGCCACCGCGGCGCCGCGCGGCTCCTCAGGGAAGCGCTCCGTACGAGCAGCAATGGCAGCGTGCCGATGTCCGGCGCGGTCAGCAGCGCGACGAGCTTCCCGCTGGCGTTGAAACGCGCTACCGAGGGTGTAAAGCTCGCTAATGTGGACATGGGCCCGGGCTTGCGGGACCAACTTGAGAATGTTGTAGCGGAGTGGAAGCAGCGGAGCCGCCTTCGGGAGCGCGGGCTAGCGCCGCGAGCGAAGCTCCTCTTCCACGGGCCGCCGGGCTGCGGCAAGAGCCTCACTGCGCTCGCCCTCGGCGCGGAGATGGGTCTGCCAGTCTTCGTGGTTCGCTTCGACGCAATCATCGGCGCGTATTTGGGCCAGACTGCTACCCGCTTGCGCCAGATTTTCGCGTATACCGAGGAGACTCCTTGCGTGCTCGTCTTCGACGAGCTTGACGCGCTCGGGAAGCGCCGCGGCAATCCCCTCGATGTCGGCGAGCTGGACCGGATCGTCATTGCGCTGATGCAGGAGCTAGAGCACTCCCGACCGCGTGGATTGATAGTCGGGGCAACCAACCTTTCACAGCACCTTGACGAGGCGCTTTGGCGTCGGTTTGAACTTTCGCTTTCATTCCCGGCACCTTCGCGGCGGATCCTCGCTGGGTTCGCTCGGCGCGAATCGCGGGCGATGGGGCTAGCGCTGCCGCCCGCGTGCCTGAGGGACGCAGCGAGCGCTCCGAGCTTTGCTGTGGCGAGGGAGGTCATACTCCAGGAGGCCAGGCGCCAAGCCCTTAGCGATGGCGGGAGGCGATAGTTGCCCGTCCCACACGACGGCCGCTCAGATCCGCGCACGTTCTTCCTGAACGAGGCGCACGAATTGAGCCACCAGCAGAAGTCCGGCGGCGGGCAGATCCCAAGGTATGAGGGGATCAATTGGGCAAGGAAAGCGTCCCTGCTCAGCCATGGGTTTCGAACGGTGATTGCATCGTTGGACGAATCGCCGGATCCCCTCAAGGACCGGCGCGTCTTTGCCTTGGCCTCGCCGGCCGGCGCCCTGAGGAAGGTATCCAAAGACAAGAGGAAGGCTGAGGGAGGTTTTGTCACGGAGCACACCGATTTTGGTGGCGCCCAGTCGAGGCTTTTCGACCGTCTCCGGCTCGACCTCATGCAAGTCAGGGGAGAGCAGGCCATCGTGCACGGGTCGCGCGGCGATTTTGAGCAGCTAGCTGAGAGGGTCGCGCGCCTGCCAGCGCTCGGAGCTCTCGATCGGTCCCGGTGGGCCCCCATTTCCAGCCTGGAACCGATCCCGGTCCAGCTACGCTTTGACCCGGAATGGTTTGATTCGATTCGGGCCAAGCCTGTCGACCTCATTATCGAACTGCAACCGGTACTGACGATGGTCGAGGTTGACCAGGTTATTCGGGCGATTGCGGCGCGCATGGGCGCGGCCGGCCGACTGACGGGAAGTGGCACCGATTTTTCGGGACGACGCTGGTTCCGCGGTAAAGCGGACAAGTCGTCGATCAAGGTTGCAGCCGGGTTTCAGTCGGTGCAGTCCATCCACCCGCCGCTCTATTCGCTCGCGGCGAGCGCGCGGCCCAGCGGACAGAGGCGCCCGGCGGCAGCCGCCCCGGACCCGCCGGATCCAGAAACACTCCCCTGCGTTGCGGTGGTTGATCTCGGTGTCCCAAACGACCACGGACGACTTGCTCGCTATTGTCGTGGGCGCTTTTTTTCACCCAACGCGCTTGCGACCCACATCGGGTCGCACGGTTCACTTGTCGCTTCGCGGGTTGTTTATGGCGATTCATCCTCGCACGCTGGCTTCGCCGCCGGAACCCCGAGGTGCCGCTTTTACGATGCGCGGCTGGCTTGCTTGCCGAGCAGTAGTTCGGAGCCTGAGATCGACGACAAGTCTGTCCTTCAGGCCTTACAGGGAGTGCGCGGCGCCGCTCCAGACGTCCGTGTTTTCAATCTCAGCATCGGGGACTACCGCGCGCTTTCCGGACACACTGGCGTGGCTGGCGAGGAAAAGCGCCTTCTGATGCAGGAATTAGACAATTTTATCTTCGCGAATGACGTGGTTGTTGCGGTGGCGGCGGGCAACTCGGTTCGAGGGGTAGCGCCCCGTTTTCCCTACCCGCAGAACTGGCAGGATCCTGACTGGGCTCTTGGGACGTGGGCATGCGGCTTCAACACCCTTGTTTGTGGCTCTTTCGTCTCTCAGCTTGGGGCGAATGGTCTTGGCACGCAAGTGGGTTGGCCCAGCCCGTTTACAAGGGTCGGTCCCGGGATTTGCGGAGCGCCGATTCCGTCGTTCGCGGCGGAGGGCGGAAATGCTGACGCGAGCTGGAACTTTTCGCCCGGGCTGGGGGTCTGGGGTTACTCAGACTCGGGCTTCGTAGAGGACCACTGCGGAACTTCTATGGCCGTTCCGATCCTCGCCCGGGAGGCAGCGGTATGCCTCCAAGTATTGCAGGAGTATTGCGAACCGGGGTCGCGCCCCTTCGGGGTTACCGTGCGCGCTCTTCTCGCGCTCGCTGCGCGTCGTCAGGAGGCCCACCCAAGCGTGAAATCGCTAGCGGACCGCACCTTGGGCCTCGGCAAAGCGATCTGCCCTCCCATCGGGCGGCCGGAAGGGGGCTCGGCCACAATAATTTGGCAAGGCATTATCCCTGGGAAGAGCGAAACGCTGCGGATTCAGCTGCCGGTTCCCTCGGCTTGGCTTTCAGCGGCTCGCGCCCCCGTTCTTCGGGTCATTGTTTGCTACGACCCGCCGGTTAATTCTGCCGCGCGGGGTACCTGGGCCTGCCGCAAATTGCGCGCCGTTCTTTATCCCGGCGTGGACCAGCCTCCAATTCGCCGGCCGCGCGGAGGTCACCCCACCTTTCCGTTGATCGATCGGCGTTACGAGTTGGCTCGTTACAAAGAGCTGGGTGGGGTGCTGGGCGATTTATGGGTTTTGGAACTTTCTTACGAGGATGTGGCCCCGACCCCTCCCGGGATGGTTGGTTTTGACCCCTCACAACGCGTAGCTTTTGCGGCTCACCTCTTCGACGATGCCGAGGCGCCCATTGATCCGCAGTTCGCGCTACAGGCGCTTCCCTCTGCGTCGTCGATGAACCGCCTAGCGTCATCTAAGGTTTCAAGCCTCAGCCCAGTCCTCGTCAGGGTTCGCTCCTGAGGGTGGCCCCGCCTTGGTGCGGAGCGGGGTCCGCTGCGGCGGCGAACGGGCCCGCGCGGGCCTTGGCCGGAGGGATCGTTCCGAATCGCCGGTTTTGCCGTCAGCACCCTTCGGGGTGGAGGCGGGCACGGCGGGCGGGGTGGTAGGCTCGCGGTATGGTGGCACGCGCGGCGGTGGGTCTGCTTCTGGTGATAGTTCCCGCGATGGAGACGGGACAGTCGCCGGCGGCGCAGGCGCGGGCGCGGGTGTTTGTTACGGCGCCGGGGTATTTGACCGAGGTGCAGAAGACGTTTCTGCAGCGCTGCCCGGAGGTGGTGGTGACGGAGCGGGCGGAGCAGGCGGGATTTGTGTTTCGGCTGGAGCGGCAGCCGAACAAGGGTATTTTTTGGCGGCGGGACAAGTGGGCGCTGCTGGTGGCCTCGGGGGATGTGATCGCGGCGGGGTCGGTGCGCTCGGTGGGCAATGCCGTCAAGGACGCCTGCGCTGCGCTGTGGCGGCTGGGGGCGGGCGCGCCGGGAGGGAAGGGCATATAATCCCGGCATGAATACCTCGGGCGGGCCGGTTTGGGTCACGGTGACGATGGCGGCATGGCTGGTGTGCGGGCTGTATTTCATCGCCTCCGCCTTCGCCACGCAGCGCATTCAATCGAAAGAGGCGAAGGGCGAGCGGGCCAAGGACTCGCTGCTGCTGCTCGGCGGCTACGTGTTTCTCTTCGTGCAATTGCCGGCGGTGGAGTTGTGGAGCCGTCCATTTTTGCCGGCCGGGCTGCGGGCGCCACTGGGGATTGCGGGCGCGGCGCTGGCGGTGGTGGGGCTGAGCTTCACCTGCTGGGCGCGGGCGACGCTGGGGCGCTACTGGAGCCGCATCGTGGCGGTCAAGGAAGACCACAAGCTGGTGACCTCGGGGCCGTACCAGTGGGTGCGGCATCCGCTCTATACGGGGCTGTTGACGGCAACGCTGGGCACGGCGCTGGTCTTTGGCGCCTGGCACGGGCTGGTGGGCGCGGCGATGCTCTGGACCGGCTTCATCGGGCGGGCGCACCGCGAAGACGACGTGATGGCGGCGCAGTTCGGGGGGGAGTTTGCGGCGTATCGGGCGCGCAGCGGGAGGTTGGTTCCCCGCCTGTGACGGCGGACGCTGGCGAAAGGCTGGCAGCTTGCAGCCGACAGCTTGCAGCTTGGGTTTGGCTTCCGTTGGCGCAGTGCCTCGACTCGGGCTAACAAGCCCATTCGCTACCTTCTCGGCTCATAGCGCATTGCCACCGCGCCCGAGGCGAACTCCAGCCGGCTTACGAGCCTCAAAGCGACAGGCTTCGATAGCCCCGCGAACAACGTCGGCCCGTGGCCGATTAGCCTGGGCTGCACCACGAACTCGTACTCATCGATCAATCCCAGCTCCGCCAACGCCAGCGGGAGCTTCACGCCTCCCACCAGCAGTCCCTTGCCCGACTCCCGCTTGAGCTGCTGAACGGCCTTCCCCAGATCCCCGCGCACGAGCTCCGCGTTCCAGTCGGCCCGGTCCAGAGAGCTCGAGACGACGTGCTTCTTCGCCGCGTCGATCGTCCGGGCGAAGGGCTCCATCCAATCAGGCCTCGCTCCCGTCCGCGCCGGCAGCCGCCACGCTGCCTCCATCATTTCGTAGGTCACCCGGCCAAAGAGGAGGGCATCGGCCTGGTCGAGGTTCTCGACCGCGTGACGAAACAAGTCTTCGTCCGGGACAATTGCACGATGATCGCAGCACCCGTCCATGGTTGGCGCGGGCCCCTGCGCGGCTGCGCCGCGCGTCCCACTTGTGCTCACGCCGGCTTGGGGGCCCCGCGGCCCCAAGCCGGCGCTGCGCTTCGCAGGGGCCGCGCCGTATTCGCTTCCCGGGGGCGCAGACGCGCCACTGGCGCGTCTGCCCCTGCGGAATTTCGCAGCCCTTCGCGCCGGTTTTGCCCGCAGGCAAAGCGGCGCGACCCCCGCGAAATGTGACGTTGATGGAATAGCGAAGGGGTCGCATTAGCCAAGGGTACCGCCGATGATGAGCGGGGGCTTGCAGCTTGCAGCTGGCAGCTGGCAGCTGGCAGCTTGGGTTTGGCGTTGGTTGGGGCGGCGGCGGCGCTGGATGGCTGTGCCGCGGCCTACTCCTGGCCGGAGAGGGTCGCGATGTCGGCGGGGAAGATGGGGGGGCGGACGGAGTCTTGTTGCCAGCCGAAGAGGAATTCAGCGGCGGGGCCGCAGACGCGGCCTTGGCAGGGGCCCATGCCGCAGCGGGTGTGGAGCTTGGCGGCGCGCCAGGAGTCGTGGGCCTGCAGGCGGCGGAAGCTGACGTCTTCGCAGCGGCAGACCAGGGTGTCGGGCTGGGCGAGGGTGCGCAGGGCGGGGCGGAGCTGGCAGAGGCGGTCGAGGCGGCGGGCGAAGCGGCAGTAGTGGGCGCGGCGGGCGAGCAGGGCGGGCTCGGGAGGCTGGTTGGCCATCGCCAGGCCGGCGATCTCGCCCTCGATCACCGCCAGCTCGACGCCGCCTACGCCGGTGGGCTCGCCGGCGCAGTAGACACCGGCCACCGTGGTCTCTTGACTTGGGTTGACCACGACGCATCCATCTTGGATGGAGCAGCCGAGCAGGGCGGCGAGCTCGGCGTTGGGCACGAGATGGAAGCCGCAGGCGAGGTAGTCGCAGGCGAGCTCGCGGGCGCGGCCGCGGTGGGAGATGGTCACCGCGCCGTGGCGGGTGGCGACGGGCCAGGCGTTGCGCCAGAGCGGGACACCGCGCAGGCTGGCGGACAACTGCACGCCCTGGAAGATCTTGTCGAGGGGCAGGCGGGCGGAGAAGGCGAGGAGCGCCGACCAGGAGGCCTGGTCGCAGACGGCGACGACTTGGGCGCCGTGCTGGCGCAGGTAGGCGGCGACGGCGAGCAACAGCGGGCCGGTGCCGGCGACCACGACGCGCTTGCCTTGGATGGGCAGGCCGGCCTTGACCATCGCCTGCAGGCCCCCGGCGCCGAGCACGTGGGGAAGGGTCCATCCGGGAAACGGGAGGAAGCGCTCGCGCGCGCCGGTGGCCAGCAGCAGGCGCTGGTAGCCGAACTCGAGCGGGCCGTCGGGCGACTCGGCGAGCAGGCGGCCGGGGGCGGGCGCATCCACGATGCGGGTGGCGCAGAGCACGGTCACCTGGGCCGCCTTCACCCGCTGCGCCCAGCGGGCGGCTTCGGAGCGGGGATCGGTTGTCGTGCCGCGCCAGATCTGGCCGCCTAGGGCGGGATTGTCGTCTATTAGAACGACTTTTGCGCCGGCTTCGGCGGCGCGGGCGGCGGCGGCTAGGCCGGCGGGGCCGGCGCCGAGGACGAGCAGCCGCGGCGCAGCCGCGGCAGGGGACAGGGGGTGCCGCGGATGCGCCGCGGCAGGGGACGGGGGGTGCCGCGGATGCGCCGCGGCAGGGGACAGGGAACAGGGGACAGGGGACAGGGCAGAAACGGGGGCGGGAGTTGCGGCGGGGTCGGAGGTGGCGATGGTCATGCCGGCGAGCGCTTGGATTTGGCAACTGCGCTGGTGGGGCTGGCCGTTGATGGTGACGCGGCACTCGAAGCAGATGCCCATGGCGCACAGCGGGCCGCGGGCTTCGCCGGTGACCGAACGGCGTGCCGGTTGGCCGGCGGCGGCCAGGGCGGCGGCCACGGACGAGCCGGCGGGGACCTCTATGGGTTGGCCGTTAATGGTTAGGCGCATCGGGCAGGCCGTCGCTCCGGTTGAAGCGGTTGGGGAAGTACGGTTGGGCGGGGATGGCGGTTGGCTCGCCCACGATTTGGTCGGCGA
>Ga0307373_10001819_pt1 | contig 39410 bp, 26 predicted proteins | sample OX2MG_FD_202534 | JGI IMG/M metagenome (GOLD analysis project Ga0307373, IMG submission 202534) | Soil microbial communities from Risofladan, Vaasa, Finland - OX-2 | ecosystem: Environmental > Terrestrial > Soil > Coastal area > Acid sulfate soil | place: Finland: Risofladan, Vaasa | collected...
CGGGCATAGTGCAATCCGAAGATGACGTTCCCGCCCTTCTTGGACTTCCCCGACGCCCGCGGGTGCCAGACGGTCGGACGTTCCGCGATCCTCCAGCCGCGGTGGGCGGCGGTGATCACCACTTCGGCCGTCTGGTACTGGTCTTGGCGCAGGTACGGGGCGATGTCCCGGAGCAGGTCGCCGCGGAAGGCCCGGAACCCGTTCGAGGTGTCGGTCAGCCCCTCCCGGGTGATGGCATTCAGGAGCCGGGCGTACAGCCTCACACCGGCTTGCCGGAACCGGTCGGTGGTGTGGTCGACTCCCAACCGGCGCGAGGCGATGACGAAGTCGGCTTCGTCGGCCACCAGCGGTTCGACCAGATTGTTCAATTCCGCCGGATCGTTCTGCCCGTCGGCATCGAGGGTCACTACGAACCGGCCCCCGTGGGCCAGGGCCAACTCGTAGCCGAGCCGGAGGGCGGCACCCTGGCCGAGGTTCACCGGGAGCACACAGGTGAAGACCCCGAAGTCGATGGCCACCTGACGAGTACCGTCGCGTCCGCCGTCGACCACCACCAGGACGGAGACCTCGAGGTCGCCGGCCAGTGCCGGAACCTTCTTCAACACGTCGCCGAGGTTGGCTTCCTCCTCGTAGGCGGCGATCAGGACCACCACGGGTGCGAAGGTGGCCTCCGGGTGCCGCTTCTCGAAATCGGACCGGGCAGTGTCCAACGCCATTCGTCGGAGCTCGGATCGTCGACGGGCGCCGGCGTTGGCCCGCTCAACGTGGGTCATCAAATGGTTCTAGTCCTCCGCTGTCGCGCCGACTGAGGATGCCTCGCCAGGGAAGTTCACGGTGACGTCGAAATTCCTGTCGGTCGAGAGATGGCTGTTGGTGCTCCTCCACTCGACTCTCGATTGAATCACGCTGGGGTCGACATTCCCCTTGTGGCGTTCGGCCACATCCAGCATGTTCCGGATTACCGAGGGTTCCAGCAGATGGGGCACCAACCCAAGGTCGAGCAGCTTGGTGTGGGCCGCCCGGTAGTAGTGCTCCTCCTGTTCCACCCGCGGGTCCGAGGCGTGGTGGATGGTGGCCTCCCCCGAGTACTCCCCGGCCACCAGCTTCGCCATCTCGCCGACGGAGAAGGACTCGGTGAACTGGTTGAACACCCGGTACTCACCGGCTTCGGCCGGGTGGTCGAGGGCCAGCTCGACGCAGGCGAGGGTGTCGACGATGTTCAGTACCCCTCGAGTCTGCCCACCGCGGCCGTAGACGGTGAGGGGGTGGCCGGTGACCGCCTGCACGCAGAAGCGGTTGAGCACCGTCCCGAACACCCCGTCATAGTCGAACCGAGTGGCCAGTTCCGGATGGAGTCCTGTCTCCTCGGTCTGATGACCGTAGACGATTCCCTGATTGAGATCGGTCGCGCTCACGCCCCAGGTTCGACAGGCGAACATGATGTTGTGGCTGTCATGCACTTTGGACAGGTGGTAGAAGGAGCCCGGTTGCTTCGGGTAGGGCAGGACGTCGGTCCGCCCTCGGTGGGTGATCTCGATGAACCCCTCTTCGATGTCGATGTTGGGGGTCCCGTACTCCCCCATGGTTCCCAACTTGACCAGGTGGATGTTCCGGTCCTGCTCGGCGATGGCGTACAACAGGTTGAGGGTGCCCACTACGTTGTTGACCTGGGTGTAGACCGCGTGACCGCGATCGATCATCGAGTAGGGCGCCGAGCGCTGCTCGGCGAAGTGCACCACCGCGTCGGGCCGGAACGACGCCAGCGTGTCCGAGGCGAATGACGGGTCGGTCAGGTCACCGATGAAGGTGTCGATATCCAGGCCGGAGATGTCCTGCCAGCGGCGCACCCGCTGGTGGAGGTCGGCGATCGGGACCAGGCTGCCGACGCCCAGTTCGATGTCGTAGCGGCGCCGGGCAAAATTGTCGACGATGCCCACCTGATGACCCCGTCGGGACAGAAAGAGGGCCGTCGGCCAACCCAAATAGCCGTCACCTCCCAGGACCAGCACCTTCACGCGTTCGTTCTCCTCAGCAATTCGATTTCACCGCCCGTGCGATTCCCGCTAATCCGGCAAGTGTAACAACGAGTGTAACAAATGGACTTTGCCGGCCCTAAGAATGCTCCCGGGTGGTCCCGGCCGGTCCCGGTTCTGAGCAGAAACGGGCAGTTCTTGTGGGTGTTTGGCTGGTAGGAGCGACATTCTCAGGGTTTTCACAGAGTTCATTCAACGCTCACCGGATCGAAGAATCCCTCCACCCGCACAGGTTCCCCGTCTCCATCCTCGGTGGCCGGGAACTGGCTCAAGCGGGAGGGAAAGCTTCCGACGATCAGTCGCAGCCACACGCCGAAGGCCACCAGCACCACGATGAACGCCACCGAGATGGCCACGGTGCCGAAGGGCGGATGCCATTTCCCCCCGAAGGGGATGAAGGGCCCGCGCAACCCGACGGTGTACCGGCGCAACGCTTGGAAGAAGATGGCGAATTCGGCAATGACCAGCACCACCGGGATCACCGTCGCCACCCGGCGGTGCATCCGATCGGTGAGATAGCCATTGACCACTGCGCCCGCGGCCACCAGAGGTATCCCCGCGGCCAGGGGCAACGTGTACCGCCCTTGCCACACGTACCCCAGATTGTGGGCGTTTGCCGCTTCGAAGACGATGGGGATGACGACCGTCAGCACCACCAAGCCGACCAGCACCATCACATACGGCCTCCGCCCCAGGAACAGGCCGAGACCGAGCAGCATGAAGATGATGGCCATCCATCCGTAGTAGGTCACCGACGGGATGGGCACGTCGAGCCATCCGACCACCCCGATCATCTCCCGGACGAAGCCATCGGAGAATCCGATGCTGTTGGCGATCACGCTGGCGGCCGACGCGTGCTTCGGCGGCAGATGGTCGGTGGGCAACAGCGCGAGAGGGTCGTAGCGAATCAGCCACCAGGCGGTGAACGCGCAACTGAGCGCGAGCACCCCCGCCCACATCCTCGCCACCCGGTCTCGTGACAGTTCGACGAGTTGGCTCCTCCCGCCCAGCACGACCAGGGCGACGGCAATCAGAAACAGCCACAGCGGCGACAGCCCGCGTACCTGCACGAGTACCGCCGCGGAAATGCCGACCCGCGCCAACAGTCGCCGGTCGGCGACCACCGACTGTTCGGCCAACAATGCGATCCCCGAGGTCCACAAGCAGATCGCCGAGCTCGCCTCCAATCCGTTGGGGTTGATGGTTCCGGCCATGAACAGCACCATCGGCGTCATCGCCCCGGCCACCCCCCAGACCAGCAATCGACGCTTCTTGCAGGCCGCCGCCGACTCCAGCGCCGAGGCCAGGAAGAGCGCCGACAACATCCCGCTGACCAGCCGCATCAACCAGATGCCGGAATTCGACGACCACAGCAGGCTGGGAAGTCCGACAATGCCGTAATACAACGGCTCGTATCGACCCGCGGTGGTGGCGATCTTGACCTCCCGGGTCGACGCCCCCGGAGTCGGGGCACAGGAAGCCGGCACGTTGGGATGGGTCGCGTAGCAGCCCGGCAATGCCCCGAGCCCGGCGATGTTCTCGGGTACCCGCACGGTGATCTCCGACGACGGGCCCAGCTTGGTCGCCCTCGCCGGTGTGCCGTAGAACTCGCCGCGAGCCACCGCCGCGGCTTTGATGGTGTGGGCCGGCTCGTCGGGTGAGGCCATCAGTGGGGTGGCCAAGCTCCATGCCTCGATCAACAGGAGCAGGAGGGCAAAACTGATCGTCCACCGAAAGGCGCGGCGCGGACGGGGCGACGGGGTACTGAGTGACGCGCCGAGGACCGGCTGGTACTCCCGGGCCTGATCGGCATCCCGGGATCCCCCGAAGGCGAATGTCGGCCAGTGGCGACGAGACCAGTACCCCGGTCTCGGGGGCCCGAACACCGGCTCGAGGCCGGGCTCCAACTCCGGCTCCAACTCCGGCTCCAACTCGGGCTCCAACTCCAACTCCGGCTCCAACTCCGGCTCGAAGTCGGGTTCGAGGTCGGGCTCCAGGCCGGTCTCGACGTCGGCCGCCGGCTCTGCTTCCATCGGGACGACCGTCGCGGTCTCGAAGGCGGTGAGGTCGAGGTCGAGCACCGGGGCCGTCGTCGTCGCCACCGAGACGATGTCGGGAGTGGGCTCCGGATGTTCACCTTCCCGCGCATCGGGGCCCTCGTCCCCGACGGCGGTCGGCGCGCCGGGCGGCCGGGGTGGCGCGGAGGACAGGATCCCCATCTCCTGGGCCAACTTGGTGTTCTTCTCGTTCAGGCGCGCCTGGCCGAGGGACAGCTGGAAGGTGAAGGCGAACAGAAACAGCACCGCGATCAGCAGGATCAGATCTGGGGGATAGGCGATCCCGACGAAACGGGCGGCCCGGTCCAACAGGTGGAACGGCAGGGTGGCACTCAGAAACACCATGATCAAGCTGACGCCCAGCCACAGCATTCCGGTGTGCTCACTGAGCCGATGTTGGCGGATGGCGCGGACCGAGAGGGCGAGGAATCCGATGCTCACCACCAGAGACAAGGCGAAGAGCCTCATGCCACACTCCGGCGCCGGGCACCGTCGACAAGGAGGTCGACCACCACTCTGACCATGTAATACGCCGATCCGAGGCCGGCGATGCTTGACCTCCCGTGCCGGCGGGGTTCCATCTGCACCGGGACTTCCGCGACTGTCAATCCGGAGTGGCAGGCCAACACGATGGTCCCGACTTCGGGAAAGTCGGTGGGGTAGCTGGAAGCGAAGAGTTCAATCCCCCGGCGACCCACCGCCCGGAAGCCGGAGGTGGTGTCCGTGAACGATCCCCCGGTCTTCCAGCGAACCAGCATGGCCAGGATCCGCATCCCGAACCGCCGCCCGGTCGGAGAATCGAACGCCCCCCGGCCGAGCCACCGCGATCCGATGGTCAGATCCGCCGTCCCGTCGAACAACGGCCCCAGGAGGCGCGCAGCCTCGGCGGGGTCGTGTTGGCCGTCGCCGTCGATCTGCATGGCATATTCGAATCCGTGGCGCAGGGCGTATTGGTAGCCGGTCTGGACCGCTCCACCGATTCCCAGGTTGATGGGCAGCGACACCACCGCGGCGCCGGCCAGGTACGCCTGCATAGCGGTCTCATCGGTGGAGCCGTCATTCACCACCACCACGTGCGCATGCGGCAACGACGAGTAGATCATCTGCACGACGTCGAACACCGATCTGGCCTCGTTGAAGGCCGGGACCACGACACACAGGCGATGCTGCTTGCTCACCGGGTCGGCATCACCGCCGAGGGCATTCATCGCCGCCATGCCACTGAGGTACACCGGACCCGTACCGAGTCGAGCCGGGTCGTGCGGTGGGACCCCGGACGGTCGGCACCGACTCCCCCCTCCCGTGGCAACCGCATTGGGCGAGACTAGCCTTCCGGCGATTTGAGGACGCGTTTCTCGGGCCCCCGCCGGACCGGACGACCCGGCCGGCAGGATGGCCCCTCGAAAAGGAGTTCCCTGAGCCGGTCAGGCCCGTTTGAGCCAGGTGGTGAGAAACTCGGTCCGCCGGTCGGCCCACTCCTCGGCGGTGATGGCGTACCGGATGTGGTCCTCCCACTCCCCGTTGATCTCGAGATAGCCGAGAGCCACGCCCTCAACCCGAAGTCCCAGCTTCTCGACCACCCGCCGGCTCGACTGGTTGCGGGGGATGATCGCCACTTCGATCCGATGAAGGCCGAGGGACTCGAACGCATACTGCAGCGCGACGACCACTGCCTCGGGGATCAGCCCCAGGCCGGCTAGGTCCTGGTCGATCCAGTAGCCGACCGAGCCGTTCTGGAACGGGCCCCGCTGGATGGAGGAGAGGGTGATCTCCCCGGCGAACCGCCCCTCGACGAAGATGCCGAAGCCGTATCCGGTTCCCAACTGGCGCTCCCGCTCACGCATCAGGCAGCGGCTGGCGAAGCTGGCCGCGTCCTCCGGCGCCAGGGGGGCGCCCTTGGGTCGCGGCTCCCAGGGGATCAGCCACGACCGGCACCGGTCCCGCACCTCGTACCAGTCCTCATAGTCCTTCTCGACGAGGGTGGCCAGCCGAACCCTCCACCACGGAAGTTCGAGGGATCGCACCGGTTGTGCGGATGCGCGTGGGCTCACCGTACTGCCTTCCTGAACCCGGCGACGAACCCGGCGACCGACCCCGACACCCGACCACTCGCCCCGGTCATCGCCGCTCCGCCAAAAGCGGGGAGGGCATCCGGGGACACTTCAGTCCGTGCTCAAACAACACCACGGGCGCATCGTAGGCCGATACGCTGTGGCCCACGCCAAACCCGGTAGCGACAATCGTCGCCCGGGGCCATCGGAGATCAACACACGGCATGCCTGCAGAGAACACGACTCCGGTACTCGGCTCTGCTCGGTTGTGGCTCATCCGACAGGTCAATCGGAGATCGCACGAGATCTTCCCTCTTGTCTGCATCTTGGTCGCGGTCCTGCTCGCCAATCTTCCCGGCCTGCTGCATCTGGTCACCAGCAACCCCCAGGCCGTCGATGCCTATCTGGGCCCGGGCAAGAGCGCCTGGTTGCCCGGCCGGCCCTACATCGACCCCAACTCGGCCTTCACCACCCAGGCGCTGGGCCACCTGGCCACCCTGGACTGGCTGCACGGTCACATCCCGTGGTGGAACCCGTACGAAGGAATCGGGTCGCCGCTGGCCGGCGAGATGCAGAGCGGCGCGTTCTTCCTGCCCACCTTCCTGTTGTTGTTCCACCAGGGGATGCTGTACCTTCAGATCTTCCTCGAAACCGCCACCGGGTGGGCGACCTACCTGCTGGTCCGAAGACTGGGTGTCGGGCGCACGTTCTCGATTGCCGGGGGGGTCGCCTTCGGCCTGTGCGGATCGTACGCATGGCTGACCCACGCGCCGGTCCGGCCCATCCTCCTGCTTCCGCTGTCCTTGTTGGGCGTCGAACGGGCGTTGACCGCGGCCCGGGAAGGGCGGCCGGGTGGCTGGCGGCTGCTCGGCGTCGCCCTGGCCGTCTCGATCTTGGCTGGCTTCCCCGAGACCACCTTCATCGACGGGATCTTCGTGGCCTGGTGGGCGGTGATCCGGATGTCCGGCCCCGGACGGGACTGCTGGCGGCCGATGGTGGCCAAGCTCGGCGCCGGCCTGGCGGTCGGGATCGCCTTGGCCGCGCCCCTGCTGGTGGCCTTCCTCACCTTCTTGCCCCACGCCAACCTCGGCGGCCACGGTCCCGTCGAAGCTCACGCCGCCCTCCCCCCGGCTGGGCTCTCCCAACTCGTCCTTCCCTATTCGTTGGGACCGATCTTCGGCTTTCGGGGCGCCGGGGTCACCGCGGGAAACGTCGACGGCATCACCGCACTGTGGGGAAGCGTCGGCGGCTACCTCACGGTGACCCTGATTGCCGCCGGGCTGGTGGGCCTGGTCGGCCGGCGAAACCGGAGACTCAGGGTCGGGCTCGGCCTCTGGGTGCTGCTCTGCCTCCTCCGCACCTTCGGCTTTGCTCCGGTGGTGTACCTGATGGCGGCAGTGCCGGGGATCAACTCCACGGCCTTCTATCGCTACGCGGACGCATCCTGGCAGCTGGCCATCGTCATACTGGCCGTGTTGGGCATGGACGACATCGCTCGGCGCCTCACCCCGCGCCGGGTGTTGGTGAGGAGCGCGCTGGTCACCGCCGGGCTGGCGGCGTGGGCCGGGGTGGCGGCGTGGTCGGTGATGGCCGGGGCCACGACCGCCACCACCGGTCACCACGGGAGCGGCGATCCGTACGTCGTCGCCAGTTGGGCTCTGGCCGGGGTGGTCCTGGTCGCGCTCCTGATCGGCGGCTGGCGGTCGGCCCGCAATTCCGGCTCCGACTTGAACCGGCGGACACGGCAGATCAAACGCCGGGGCCGCATCCTGGCCGCCGCCGCCATCTGCGCGGAGTCCACCCTGTTGCTCGGCTTCACCTATGCCTCGGCACCTCAGCCGTCACCGCTGCAACTGGGCTCGGTGGCCTGGTTGCAAGGCCATCTGGGCACCTACCGGTTCGCAACCCTGGGCCCGATCCAGCCCAACTACGGCTCCTACTTCGGTATCGCCCAGGCCAACACCACCGACTTGCCCATTAGCAGCGACTGGGTCATCTACGTCAACTCCCAGCTGGACACCAATTCCCCCACCCTTATCTTCACCGGCGCCGCCACCGTCGATGCCCAGGCGGAGGCACCGGCGGATGAATTCACTGCACACCTGGCCAACTTCGAGGCGATCGGCGTGCGCTACATCGTCACCAATGCCAACGGCCTGGATGTCGTGGGCTCGCGATTCCCGACGCCGGGCACCCCGCCCTGGCCCGCCGGTCCCCGGGTTGTCTACCGGGACAGCTTTGCCGAGATCTGGCAGCTGCCCGCCCCGGCGCCGGTGTTCTCCCTCCTGCCGGCGTCACCCAAGAATTCGGTGGACACCAACTTCGTGGGCGCCGGCTGTTCGGTCACCGCTCGCGGCTGGGATCAGGCCACGGTGACCTGCACCCGTCCTTCCGTGCTCCTCAGACAGGTCGAGGACATCCCTGGGTGGTCGGCGACTGTCAACGGCAACCCCGTCGCCGTACAGAAGGTTCCGTTCGGGCCCCGCGGGCTCTTCCAGGAACTGCCGGTGCCGGCCGGTACCTCGACGGTGCAGTTCGACTTCCTGCCCCCGTACGAGTTCCCCGCTTTCGTCGCGGTTGTCCTCGCCCTGATCGCCATCCTCGGATCTTTCTTGGTCACCTCCGGACGTCTCCCCCGCCATCGCCCGCGACTCGCCGGACCGGAGGGACAGGCGTTGAGATCGCCACGGAGCCGTCCGGCGACCGCACCCCCGAGGCATCGGGCCAGCGGGCCTCCCCGGCGGTGGGCGACCCGGCCACCGAGGCATCGGGCCCGCCGGCGACCGAAGCGGGGTGTCGCATCCCCACCGGTCGACACCGGAGTCGACACCGGCACAGCCACCGGCACCGCACGAGCCATCGGGCCTGGGGGGACCGGGGAGTGACCTCGTCATCGGCGGCGTCGACGATGGCCGAACCAGCCGATCATCGAGGTCCCGATCCAGGGGGTGCCACTCAGGACGGGTCGGGCACTGTCTCCATCAGTCCGCCCACCAAGGCCAGCCATGCGTCGTCTTCATCGGGCGGTCGCAACGGGCAGAAGGACTCGAGCCGGCCGAGGTTGCGGTTGTAGAACGGATCGTCGGTCCGCAGGACCTCGAGCCAGCGGGCCAAGAACTGTTGGTAGTCGTGCTGATAGCCGGAGAGCCCGCGGCTGACCGATTCGTAGTGGATCAACGTGGCGTGGGGCGTGTAGAGGATCCGGTACCCCGCCTGCCGCATCCGGATACAGAAGTCGACGTCATTGAAGCCGACGGCATAGGACTCGTCGAAACCATGGAGTTCCTCGAACACTTCCCGGCGAACCAGCATGCAGGCCGCCGTCACCGCGCTGTACTCCTTGACGATGAGATCCCAACCGAAGTACCCCATCTCACCTTTGGGCATGCCCGCGAACAGATGCCCGGCGACGCCCCCCAATCCGAGCACCACCCCGGCGTGCTGCACACTTCCATCCGGATAGAGCAGGCGGGCGCCCACCGCACCGACGTCGGGCCGCTGGCCCAACTCGACCAGCGCATGCAGCCAACCCTCCGAGGACGCCTCGATGTCGTTGTTGAGGAACAGCAACATGTCCGTGTCGCAGGTCTTGGCGGCGAAGTTGTTGATGGCTGACCAATTGAAGGGGCCGGGGTACTCGAGCACCCGGGTGGCAGGCCGCACCTCCAGCTGTTGACGGAGGGCTTGCGTCTCCGGCTCCGTGCTGCCGTTGTCGATGAGCACGACTTCGCTGATCGGGTAGCCGGGCGCCCTGTCCAAGGAGGCCAGGCAGGCCACCGTCAGGGCCGCCTGGTCCCGGAAGGGCATGATGATGCTGACGGTGGGCGATCCATCGATGCGACGTCGCACGTGGTACGCGCCCTGGAAGGGCCCGCCGTCGACCGCGCCGTTGATGCCCTGGCGCAGAACCGCGTCCTCGACCGCCCGCCGGCTGGCCAGGTGCGCCCACGGCTTGGCCTCGGAGTCGCCGGCCGCCGAGCCCGCCACCACCCGCCAGTGGTAGAGGACTCTCGGAATGTGCACGATCCGGCGGGCCTGCTCGGTGGCCCGCAACATCACGTCGTAGTCCTGGCTGCCATCGAACTCGGGTCGGAAGCCGCCGATCCGCTGGATCAGGTCGTGCCGGATGGCGGTGACGTGCCCGAGGTAGGGGAACGACAACAGCATGTCGGGGTCCCAATCCGGTTTGAAATGCGGCTGGCAGGGGCGGTCCAGCTCGTCGAGCTTGTCCTCGTCGGTGTAGATGACGTCAACGTCCGCCTCGGCCAGCACCACCGCGGCGATCTCGGCCAACGCCTCGGGGTCGAGCACGTCGTCATGGTCGAGGAGGACGATGAACTCCCCGGTCGCCGCGGCCAGCGCCTTGTTGGTGGCCCGGGAGATGCCCCCGTTCTGGTCGAGGGCCATCACCCGGATACGGGGGTCCCCGGCCGCCATCTCCTTCATGGCCGCGGTCAGCTCCGGATCTCCGGAACCGTCATCGCAGAGACAGAGTTCCCAGTTCTGGTAGGTCTGGCTGATCACCGACTGGACCGCCTCCCGGAAGTACCAGAGCGAGGGTCGGTAGACGGGGACCACCAGGCTCAGCCGCGGCCCATCGGTGGGAAGGTGGCGGAGGTCGATGCTCTCGGCCCGCCGCAGATTGTGAAGGTGGATCCAGTGCCAGTACGCCGGGGGGAACAGAGCGGCATGGAGGCCCCAGGGCTCTGCGGCCCTGGCCACCGCATCGGGAAGGGGCGACGATTCGGCGTACTTGTCGGACATCCACCCCAGCGCAGCCACGGTCTCACCATCCACCGACGTCGATTCTGACACGTGGGTCTGGGATCGGTGACGGTCGGGAGTCGACATGGCAATGGTTGGGCTCACCAGGAACGGAATCGAATCGCGGGTCGGGCGCTCCCCGGCCGCCCTCCCGGGTCGGCAGCGTTGCGATGCGCCAACGGTGTTTCCCGGACCGGACCGGACCGACGGATCAGGCTACCACGGGGCCCCCGGCGCCCAGGGCTCCAACCCGGCCGATAGCGGCTCCCACCAGCCCCACCTGGGCGTTCCCGGCACCGTCGTTCGACCTCGGGTATCAGCAGGGTAGACGGCCAAATACGGGTACAATCCGCGGGTCGATCGGGTGGCGAGGGCGCACGTCGTCCCGCGGGTCCACCGGCGGCGGACTGCGACGAAACCCGAGCGCCCGGTGAAGACCACGCGTGTTGGCCAAGAAAGGAGGATTGCATCGTGGGAAAGCCTGGGCTCGACCCGAAAGAGTTTCTCGAGCATCTGAAGGAAGAACACCAGGTGCTCCGGTGGGAGCCGCTGCCCCCGAATCAGCCGAATCCCTCCTCCGGCGGCGAGCAGTCCCGCAGCGGAGGCTCCCTCGACTACCTCCACAAGCACTGGGCACTCCCCGACTCGTTCCGTCCCGAGGATGCCGGCGGTGGTCCCAAGGGCCGCCTGGTCTCACTGTTCGGCCGCCTCACCTATCGGGTCCTGGGGCGGTACTTCCGGGAGGAACGGGAGCTCCTGGGCCATGTGGTCCGCATCAGTGAAGCCCTCGAACGGCGGTGTGACGCGCTGACCCTGCGAGTCCAGGAGATGAACCTCGAGATGGTGCGGCGCCAAGTCGCCGAAGCCGAGAATCAGGCCATCCTGGCCGCGTGGCTCCACGCCGAATCACCCCGCACGACCGGCGGGGTCACCTCGATCTCCTCCACCCTCACCCAGCGCAACAAGGCGGCAGCGGCTGCACTGTCTGCCGCGGCGGCCAAAGAGGGCGCCGACCGCGCCCGATGACGTCTGACCCGTCGTCTCAGCGCACCTGGCGGGGCCGGAACGGCAACCGGACGACGGCGTGAGCGACCGACCGCTGATCGCCGTCCTCACCACCCGCTGGGAATCGAAGACCGAGGAGGGTTGGGCGACCCGCCAGGTGGCCGGCGCCCTGGCATGCGCCGCCGACGTCCACGTGATCACGCCTCAGGGCGTCACGCCCGTCCAACGCACCGACAGCGTGTTCACGGTGCACGAAATGGCCACACCCAGTGCCGCCGCCGCCGAGATCCGACGGGACCTTCTCATCGAGGCCATCTCCGAGACGGGGTCAGGGGTCGCCGGACCACTGCTGCCGGAGTTCGGCCGCCTGCTCGACCGGGACCTGCTGGATTGCTGGGCCGGTGCATCGGACCTCATCTCCGGGCTCCATCCCGACATGGTGGTCATCGCCGGGCATCAACTGGTGGGGGCCATCGATGCCGTCGACCGGGTCGCTCCTGAGCTGCCGGTGGTGCTGCTGGCCCTCGGCTCCGATCTGGACAGCCTGTCCTTCCCCCACTTCGATCGCGTCTTCGATCGCGCCCAAGCGGTACTTGCCATCACCGAGACCGAGCGGCTCGCCATCATCGAGCATCACGGGGTCGCCGATCGGGTGCACCGGATCGGAGCCCCGCTGGCCGCCAATCCGAGCGCCCTCAACGAACCCAACACCTGGGTCGGAAAGACCGACTACGTCTTCGTGATCACCGGCGCCAAGACCCACGCCGACGAGGAAGCCGTCGCCCTCGCCCGGTTGGTCCGGTTGCGGTTCCCCGAGAACCCGGTGGCCATCTCCGCCACCGACGCCCTGAGCGTCTGGCATCAGGGCCGATTGGGCGAAGGGTGGCCGGTGGAACGCTCCAGCGACCTCTCCCGCCTGATGGCCTGGGCGCGGGTCGTCGTCGATCTCCGGCCCGGCCCCCTGTTCGGCCGGCGCGGCGTGGACTCCCTCCTCTACGGCACCCCGATCATCGTCCCCGGCAACTCCCGGGCCCGGGAGCACGCCGAGCTGGGTGGCGGCGGCCTGTGGTTCGACACCCCCGGGGAGCTCGCCTGGTGCGTCGAGGCCATGCTGGATCCGGAGGTCCGGGCCATCTTCAGTGCCCAGGGCCAGGCCTACGCCGAAGCGGCCTACGGATCGACCGATGACTTCATCCAGCGTGTGCTGATTGCCGCCGGCGACGCCCGTACCGGCGACGGGGTGGACGGCGTCGGGAAGGCGTGGCGCCTCGATGGGAAAGCCGGCATCTCCGGAGCGGACGCCAGTGCCGCCAGCCTCTCCATCACCGCCTGAGAACATCTCCCGGAGGAGCGCTCGGGCTCAGCTGCCCAGAAGGCCCGCGGCCATGCCGTCGAGGATGTCGGCTTCCGACACCAGGCATTCGTGCATCTTGAAGCGTTCCATGACCAGGTGCAGGATCATGGCGCCGCCGACGATGACGTCCTCCCGACCCTTGACCATGCCGGCCCGGGCCAGTCGGTCGGCACGATCCTCGGAGGCGAGCGTCCGGTACCAGAACGACACCTGGTCGGCGGTCAGGAACGAGTGGTGCACCCGGTCCCGGTCGTAACTCTCGAGCCCCTGAGCCAGCGACGAGAGGGTGCTCACGGTGCCGGCCAGGCCGACCAGCCGGTGCGCTTCCAGGAGGCGGGGGTGGGACTCGATGGCCGCCTCCAAGGTCTCCTTCACCATGGCCTCGGCTGCCCCCAACTCCTCGGGGCGCGGCGGGTCAGAGCGCAGGTAGCGCTCGGACACCCGGACGCAACCCATCTGCATCGAGCTGACGTCCAGGTCACCATGGCCGGGGCCCGACCCGGTCATCAGCTCCGTCGAGCCTCCCCCGATGTCGACCACCAGAAACGGCCCATCGCCGGAGTCGAGGTCGGCGACCGCCCCGGCCATCGACAGGGCGCCCTCCTCCATGCCGGTCAAGAGCTCGGGGGTGACCCCGGTCGCCTGGTCGGCGGCCGCCAGGAAGGCCGAGCCGTTGGACGCATCGCGAGCCGCGGATGTGGCCACCATGCGGGCCCGCACCACCCCCAGACGGGTCATCACCTCTCGGTACTCGGCCAGTACCGCCACACAGCGGTCGATGGCTTCGATCGACAACTTGCCGGTGCCGTCGACCCCTTCCCCCAATCGGGTGATCCGCATCAACCGCTCCAGCGGGCGACCGTGGACGTCGACGACCAACAAACGGGTCGAGTTGGTACCGCAGTCGATCGCCGCCACCGGCCCACCGAAGTTCACCCGGCCTTGCTACCACGCGTTCAGGACGGGTGGAGACCGATGCGCAATGCCGTCCATTCCCCGACCGGGTCGTCGGCCCCGGTCAGCCACCACGCCAGGTGGGCATGGAGGCACTTGACCCCCTCCCGGGTACCACCGACTCCTCCCGAGGGTCTCGGGCCTTGGTGGTCTTCGGGGATCAGCGCGTCCCGCTCGGCTGCATAGCGAGCGTGGGCGTCGGCCAGTTCAGCGGCAGGAATGGCGGCTTCGGCCGCCCGGACCCCACCCGACGACTCGATGTTGCTGACGGCCTCCCGCAGCGCCGGGTCCACCAACCAGTACCGGGTGGGCATCGGCGTGCCGTCGCGCAGGAACGGCGCGTTGGCGATGACCGCCGGCACTCGGTCTGCCGTCCGGACGACCACTTCGAAGGCACCGGCCGGGGGTCGGCCGAGCAGTTCGGCGACCAGGGCGTCATCGTCGACGTCCGGGGTGTTCGGCGGGCCACCTTCGTCAGGTCGGGCGCTGATCGGGTCGCCGGGCGACGCCGAACTCATCTCCAGAATTCGAGGGTGGTGGTCACCCGATGCCAAAAACCGCCGGCGCCGGCGCCGCCGGAGGCTCCGCTTGACGACCCGGCCGCCGGGGTCGCCGGAGTTGATCCCGAGGCCCCTCCCGATGATGTACCTCCGGTACCCGGTGTCCCCCCGGCCGGGAGGCCAGGATCGGGCGACATGTTCGGGGCATCGGCCGGAGACACCAGTGGTTGGCTGCCCGGGTCGCCGGTGGTGGCGCTGCCGACCGCGGTCGCGGACTGCCCGGTGGGAGGCAACACATTGAAGAGGGTCGCGCCGGGCAGCACCAGTTGGTAATACTGGCGGGCGAAGCGCTGGATTTCGGCCTTCGAGGTCAGCTGCTGTTGTTGTTCGGCCAGCAGTTGGTTCTGGTGCTGCAGCTTCTGCAACTGAGCACCGGACGAAGCCAACTGCTGATGTTGCCGCAGGAGCGCGGCGGCGGGAAAGCTGGTTCCGACGATCACCAGGGCGATCACCGCGGCAATCGCGATGGGCAGGCGGCGGGCATTGGGCCGGGACCGCGGGCCCGCGTTCGGGGAGCGCGCCGGTACGCTCGGTCGGCTGGATGCTCGTCGTTGGCCGGCTGCCTTCGGCCGGCTCGGCGCCTTCCGATTGCCAGCCGCCGGCCGGGCCCGAGAGGCGGTCCGCTTGCCCGCCGCGGTGGTGGATGGTCTGGCCGGCCGACGCCGGGCGGACGTCGCTCGACCCGATGGCGCGGACCTCGAACCACGGCTCGCGGTCATTGAGGGCTTCTTGGTCCGAGCGTGAGCACGGGTGCTCACCGCGGGGTTCCCCCCGACGCCAACGCGTCACCTCCCCGGAACGCCGCCGTCTCCCCCAGCATCCCTTCGATCCGGAGGAGCTGGTTGTACTTGGCCACCCGGTCGGAACGGGCCGGGGCTCCGGTCTTGATCTGCCCGCAGTTGGTGGCCACCGCCAAATCGGCAATGGTGGCGTCCTCCGTCTCCCCCGACCGGTGCGACACCACGCAGGAATACGCGGCCCGGGTGGCCATCGACATGGTCCCCAGGGTCTCGGTCAACGTGCCGATCTGGTTGGGCTTGATCAGCACCGCATTGGCCACGCCGGCCTCGATGCCCCGGCCGAGTCGCTCCTGGTTGGTCACGAACACGTCGTCACCCACCAGCTGGACCCCGTCACCGACGGCGGAGGTGAGCGCCGCCCATCCGTCCCAGTCGTCCTCGGCCATGCCGTCTTCGAGCGACACGATCGGATAGCGGCCAAGCAGATCCACCCAGTACGCCACCAACTCGTCGGACGACAGGCTCCGACCCTCGCCGGCCAGGACGTAGGCGCCATCCTGGTAGATCTCGCTGGTGGCCGGGTCCATGGCGATGGCGATGTCGGTCCCGGGCGAGCGCCCCGTTCGCTCGATGCCCTCCAGCAACACCTGGACCGCTTCTTCGTTCGAACCCAGGTTGGGCGCGAACCCGCCCTCGTCGCCGACGGCGGTGGAATGGCCCCGCTCCTTCAACACCCCGGCCAGCGCGTGGTAGGTCTCTACCCCCCACCGGAGCGCCTCGGAGAAGGAAGCCGCCCCGACCGGCATGATCATGAACTCCTGGAAATCGATCGAGTTGTCGGCGTGGACCCCGCCATTGACCACGTTCATCATCGGTACCGGCAGCACATGACCGTCGGCGCCGCCCACATACCGGAACAAGGGAAGCCCAAGCTCGTCGGCCGCGGCCTTGGCGGTCGCCAGCGATACCCCGAGGATGGCGTTGGCCCCCAACCGGGTCTTGTTGGGGGTCCCGTCGGCGTCGATGAGGGCCAGATCGATCCCGCGCTGGTCGAGCGCGTCGGCACCCTCGAGGAAGTCGGCGATCTCACCGTTGACGTTGGCCACGGCCCTGGTGACGCCCTTGCCGCGATAGCGGTCGCCACCGTCGCGCAGCTCGGCCGCCTCGAAGGTGCCGGTGGACGCCCCCGAGGGCACGATGGCGCGCCCGGTGGCCCCCGAGTCGAGGAGCACGTCGACCTCAACCGTGGGATTGCCTCGGGAGTCCAGAACCTCCCGACCGATGACCTGTTCGATGCTGCTCACTGTGCCCTGTTACTCCTGTTGCTGGTGTGAGAAAAGTTATCACTGATACCTCTCTCGACCAGGGCATTCGGTCCGACCTGGCGGTTAGCGCGCTCCGGTCCCCGACGCTTGGGAGTGCCGCGTCTACCCCAGGGCGTCCACCGAGGCCCGGAACGCCGCCGCCCTGGCCCGCAACGCGCTCTCCGGATCCACCCCCATGGCCCTCGCCAGGTTGACCAAGGAGAACAGAAGGTCTCCAATCTGGTCGCCGGCATCGCCGCCGCGGTTGTCGCTGTCGGTGGCGCCCGTTGCCAGCCGGGCGGCCGCCTCGGCCAGATCACCCGCTTCCTCGCGGCGTCCGGGAAGCTCCATCCCCAGCGCCACTCCCTTGCGCTGCAACTTGGCCATCAGGGCCAAGGCGGGCATCGCGGTGGGAATGCCCTCGGTGATGCTGGTCCGGTTCTTCTCCGCCTTCTTCAGGGTCTCCCAGTTGGAGGCAATTTGATCCTTGGTGGCACCGGTGAGGCCACCGAAGACGTGCGGGTGGCGTGACACCAACTTGTCGTGCACGCCCCGGGCCACATCCGCCAGCGTGAACCGACCGGACTCCGCCGCCAACGCCGCGTGGAAGTAGACCTGAAACAGGAGGTCGCCGAGCTCCTCTTCGAGATGGGACACGGCTTGCTCCACGGCCTCGGGAGCAACCTCAGCACCGCCGGCAATGCCGGCTCCGGCATCGAGTGTGGCGTCAACCGCCGCCAGGTTGTCGATGGCTTCGAGCACCTCGTAGGACTCCTCCAGCAGGTGCGGGGCCAGGGAGCCATGGGTCTGCTCCCGGTCCCACGGGCACCGTTCCCGAAGCGTGTGCACCAGCTCGTCGAGTCGCATCAGCTCGCTCGCGACCGGCGGACCCAGTGTGCCGATCCACAACGAGGTGAGATGGTCGGGCTCGAACGAGCGATCGAGCTCATCCCACCCGACTTCCCACACCCGCTCGTCCTCCAGGCCGAGGTGGTACAGCACCATGACCTGGGTCCTCGGCGGCGGGTCCACCGACAGCTTGATCTCGGACAGGAGTGACGGCGACCAGCACTGGGCCACCAGCAACGGGCCCCGTTCCCCGGCCGCCGACGAGGCGAACGACTCGGCGTCGATGATCCGCACCCCGGAGGCGACCGGATCGATCCCCAGTCGGGCAAAGGCAACGTCGAGGAACGACAACGCCGGGTGCACCACGACGGTCACCTGACCCGAAGTCACCGCGGGGTCGTCCCGGAGCAGGACCACCGTCCGCTCCGCCACCGTCGGCGAGCCGGGAACCGCGTAGACGACCGACCCATGGCGCCGCGCCGACGCGACCAGGTCGGCGACGATCGACCCGTAGACGGCATCGAAGGTGGGCTCCGTCTCGTAGTGGCCGTCGAACGACGGGGCCGCGGGGAAGGCGGAGGCCGCCGGGTGTCGGGAGGTCCGCAGGAACACGCTGCGCGCCCCGCTGATCAACTTCAGGGTTTCATCGGTGATCAATTCGGGTCCGGCCGGGCCCAACCCGACGACGTCGATACGGGGCGAATACACCGATCCGGCTGTCTCGGCACGGGTCAGGTCGCTCACGACGGGAACCCGGTCAGGAGATCAGCCGCCAACGGTGGTCGTGGTGGTCGAAGCTCCGGCGGCGGCGGCATTGGTCGTGGTGGTCGTCGTCCCGGCCGGGTTGGTGGTCGTCGTGGTGCTCGGCGCCGGGGTGGGTGACGGTTTCGGAAGCGGGCCCTGGGTGTTGCCGGAGACGGCGGACAACAGGTACTGGGCCGGTGGTGCCACCGGTGCCACCACCCCCTGGTTCTTCCATTTTCCGTACTGCGGATCGACCGAGACCGCGGACTGTCGGGCGAACGCCCGGATCTCCGTGGCGATCCGATTGCCGTTGGCCGTTGACTGCAGGAGTTGCTGGACCACCCCCGACCGGACCTGGGAGAGGGGTGCCACCGTTTGGCTGGTCACCTCATAGATCTCCCAGGCTCCGCTACTCGGATCCTGCATCGGCCCGATCGGGGAGGACAGCGGCGCGGTCTGGATCTGGAGCGCCTGCAACACCTGGGACTCGGTGAAGGTGCATCCCAGGGATCCGCCGCCGGGAGCGGTCTGGGTGTCGAGCGAATCGGCCTTGGCCACGTCGCCGAACGCCGCCCCCGCCTTGAGTTGGGCGACGTACTGGTTGGCCAGGTCCTGCGAACTGGTCACGATCCAGCTGACGCAATCGGTGGTGAAGAGGGACTGGTTGGCGGCGTAATAGGCGGAGATGGCGGCGTTGGTGATGTTGGCCCCGTCGGCCAGCAGTTTCTCGTCGACCGCGTTGTTGGCAATGAGGGCGTTGCGGAATGACGCCGGCAGGGCCGACAGCACCTGGGTCCCGGTCAGGGCCTGACCGCTGGTGGCCACGCAGTAGGTACCGGTTCCGGCCTGGCTCGCCTGTTGGGCGGCGGCACCGATCTCGCCGCTCAGCGAGGCCACGAAGTTCTGTTGGGCGGTCTGCAGATCGGAAGCGGAGATCTTCAGCCCCTTGGAGGCGGCCAGCTGGGAGGCCAGCTCGTTGCCGACCGAGTTCTCCAGGATCGAGTCGGCAAAGGCCATGTCATAGGTTCCCGGTCCACCGGCACCCGTCGTCAGGAACGGGGTGATCTGACCGGTCTCGGCGGTCAGCAGACAGCGGCCGGCCTGGGTGGAATCGAACGTCCGGAGTTGGTCGTTGAGGGAGCTCATCGAGAGGGTCGTCCCATTCACGGTGGCGGCCGGTGGTGTCACGTTGCACGCGCTGGTCAACAGCCCTCCCCCGAGCACGACGACGGACAGAGTCAACAGGGTGAGGAGGCGCTTCACGGCGGCGATGCTACCGGCTGGTCGCCAGGGCAGGAATATCGCCATCCGTCGTACCAGCACCGACGTCCCCGCCCGGCGGGTCCGGCGGCGGGACCAGCTCGCGCAGCAGGTCGACCACCACCGGGGCGTAGTCGTTCCCCGACCCCGGTGGTGGCAGCGGGGCCACCAGACGATGGAAGTCGGCCTGGTAGGTCGCCCCCGGCGCCAAGCGCCGCAGCCGCACCTCGGCCGACGCCGGGAGGGTCACCGGTGACACCTTGATCGACGCCCGGCTGGCGCCCGCGCCCCCCATCCCGCCCAGGTTCCGCGGGACGGTGACGGTCAGCTCGGTGATGCCCAGCCGGAGGCATTCCACCCGGAGGCGGGCCACATCGAGCAGCGCGGCGGCGGGAGCCGGCAGCGGCCCGAACCGGTCCTCCCACTCGGCGGCTACGTCGGCGACGTCGGCTTCGGTGCGGAGGGCGGTGATCCGGCGGTAGGCCTCGAGCCTGACGTCCTCGGCCTCGACGTAGTCGGGCGGAAGGTGGGCGGCATCGGGCAGGTCGATCTTGAGGTCCACCGGCTGGGGCCGGGCCTCGCCCTTCAGTTCCGCCACCGCTTCGGACACCATCTGGACGTAGAGGTCGTAGCCGATGGCGGCGATATGGCCCGACTGGTCCCGGCCGAGGAGGTTCCCGGCCCCCCGGATCTGTAGGTCCCGCAACGCAATTCTGAACCCCGAACCCAACTCGGTGTGGTCGCCGATGGTCCGCAGCCGCTCGTAGGCCTGTTCGGACAGCACCTTGTCGGTGGGGTGGAAGAGATAGGCATACGCCCGGGAACCGGCCCGGCCGACCCGCCCCCGGAGCTGGTGGAGCTGACCGAGCCCCAGCAGGTCGGCGCGATCCACCACCAGGGTGTTGACGCTGGGCATGTCGATCCCCGACTCGATGATGGTGGTGCACACCAGCACGTCGTAGGCGCCCTCCCAGAAGTCGAGCACCACCTGCTCCAGTGAGCCCTCGTCCATCTGACCGTGGGCGACCGCCACCCGCGCCTCGGGTGCCATCCGGCGAACCCGGTCGGCCACCGCGTCGATATCCTGCACGCGGTTGTGCACGTAGAAGACCTGCCCCTCGCGGAGGAGCTCCCGCCGGATGGCCTCGGAGGCGGCGGCTTCCTCGTACTCGCCCACATGGGTGAGGATCGGTCGGCGGGCGGCCGGCGGCGTGTTCACCATCGACAGGTCGCGGATCCCGGTCAACGCCATCTCCAGGGTCCGGGGGATGGGGCTGGCGGTGAGGGTGAGGACGTCCACCCCGTCGGAGATGGCCTTGATCGCCTCCTTGTGGGAGACGCCGAACCGCTGCTCCTCGTCCACCACCAGCAGGCCCAGCTTCTTGAAGGTGACGTCGCCCCCCAACAGCCGGTGGGTGCCCACCACCACATCGACCGAGCCGTCGGCCAACCCGGCCAGCACCTCCCGGGCCTGGGCGTTGGTCAGGAACCGGCTGAGCATCTCCACCTTGATGGGGAATTGGGCGAACCGGTCGGCGAAGGTCTGGAAGTGCTGGCTGGCCAGCAGGGTGGTCGGGACCAGCACTGCGGACTGGAAGCCGTCCTGGGCGGCCTTGAACACCGCCCGGAGGGCCACCTCCGTCTTGCCGAACCCGACGTCGCCGCACACCAGCCGATCCATCGGCTGGAGGCGCTCCATATCCGCTTTGGTCTCCTCGATGGCCCGGAGCTGGTCGGCGGTCTCCACGAACGGGAACAACGATTCCATCTCTCCCTGCCAGGGAGTGTCCGGGCCGAAGGCGTGGCCTTCCACTTGGAGCCGCCGGCGGTAGAGGGCCACCAGCTCCTCGGCGATCTCGTGGACCGCGGCCCGGGCCCGGGACCGGGCCTTCTGCCACTCGGAACCCCCCAGGCGGCTGACCGTCGGCGAGTCACCGCCGGCGTAGGGGGTCAGCAGCTCGATCTGGTCGGTGGGCAGGTACAGCTTGTCCGCCCCCCGGTACTCGAGCAGGAGGTAGTCCCGGGTTGCCCCTCCCATCGAACGGGTGACCATGCCCCCGTACTTGGCCACCCCGTGCTGGCGGTGGACCACGAAGTTCCCGGGGGCCAGGTCGTCGAAGAACCCGTCCACCGGGCGGGCCCGGGTCCGGGCCTGGCGGTGGGGCCGGCGCCGACCGGTGACATCGGACTCGGCCAGCACGGCCACCTTGGCCCCCGGCAGCACGAAGCCGGTGTCCACCGCGGCCACCACGATCCGGGCGCCGGGGGTGGTCAGATCGGCGTCCTCGCCGGTGGGGACCACCGGAACCGTGACCCCCTCCTCGGCCAGGATCCCGGCCAACCGCTCGGCCCCGCCCGGTGTCGAGGAGCACAGCACCACCGAGTACCCGGCCAGGGTCAGCGACGTCACCTGGCCGGCCAGCTTGACCCCGTCGCCGAGGATCGGCTCCCAGCCCCGGCTCTCCACCGCCGGGATGTCCGGCCCCTCCGCCGTCGGCACCAAGGAGATCACCGCCGCCGAGGTCGAGGTGAGCAACCGGTCATAGGGGATGTGGAGGCGAGGAGTGGTGGTGTCGCCGGCGTCGTTGGGCTCGGCCTCGGCGGGGTGGGTCTGAAGTCCCCAGGTGGAGGCCAGGGCGTCGGCCAGCGCCGATTCCTCCTCGAGGAGCTCGCCGGCCCGGTCCCGCACCCGTCGGGGTTCGACCATGACCACCACCGCGTCGTCACCCAGGAGATCGGTGATCAGCTCGTCGCCGTCGGTCAGCCACGGCAGCCACGACTCCATCCCGTCGAAGAGCTCGCCGTCGGCGATCCGCTCCCATTGATGCCGTCCCCACGGCGCCGAGCCGACCAGGCCGCCGGCGCGCCGGCGTATCCCCTCATCGGCGACCAGCTCGCGACAACCGAACAGCTCCACCGAGTCCAGATCGTCGATCGACCGTTGGTCGGCCACGTCGAAACGGGTCAGCCGGTCCACTTCGTCGCCCCACAGGTCGATGCGGATCGGGTCGTCAGCGGTCGATGGGAAGACGTCGACGATCCCGCCGCGGACCGCCAGCTCTCCCCGGTGCTCGACCAGCGACTCACGCCGGTAGCCCATGCCCACCAGCTGGGTGACCAACCCGTCGACGGCGATCCGGTCGCCGTGGGAGACAACCACCGGTCGGGCCGCGCTCCTCCAGGGGCCGAGTCGCTGCAGCACCGCCTTGATCGGAGCGACGACCACCTGGGGGCCGCGATCGGCTGACCCACCCCCCAACGCCCAGAGGAGCCGCAGCCGCTTGCCCATGGTCGACACGTCGGGGCTCACCCGCTCGAAGGGAAGCGTCTCCCAGGCCGGGAAGACGTCGACACCGCCGGGATCATCGGGGTTGTCGGGATCGCCCAGCTCGGTCAGGGCCCCGAGGTCGTGGGCCAGCTGGTCGGCGGCCAGCCCGGTGGGGGTGACGATCAGCACCGGCCGCCGGCTCCCCAACCGGATCAAGCCGGCCAGGACGAAGGCCTGGGCGGGGGTGGCCACCGCCAGGGTGGCGGTCGGCGCGCCGACGACCCGCGTCAAGGCGGGCTCGTTGCGAAGCAGGGCAGGGAGCGAGCGGAGGCTCACCCGTTCAGGGTATCGGGATTGAACGATCTCCCCGCACCCTCACCGGTGCCGGGGCTCCCAGCGGAATCTCGAGATGGCGAAGAGGAACGCAGCCGCGGCCCAGAGCACCATGATCAGGATGTCGCCCCCCTGAAACCCCGATCCGGGCCCGGTCTCGAACGCGCCCACCAGGCCCTTGACCAGGTGTCGCACCGGGAAGTAGTCGGCGATCTTCGCCAGTATCGACGTGTTGTTGATCGGGTAGAAGACGCCGGAGATGAACGCGATCGGGAGCGCGGTGCCGTTGATCACCGCCGGCGCCGCCTCGGCGTTGGGGACGACGGCGGTCACCGCCAGACCCAGAGCGGAGAAGGTCAGCACCCCGACCAGGATGGTGGCAGCGGCGGCGGCGGAGTGGTAGGGGAAGTGGAGGTTGAACCCGACCATGCCGACGGACACCACCAGGATGGTGATGAGGGCGACATTGATGACGACGCTCCCGACGATGCCGGCGACGTAGGAGATCATGGACATCGGGGTGCCCCGTATCCGCTTCAGCACCCCGGAATCCCGACGGATGCAGAGAGTGATACCCAGGTTGACGTAGCAGGCGGAAACCATCCCGAAGACGAGCATGGCCAGGACCAGGTACTGGTCGTAGCGAAGGGTGGAGTCGTGGATCTTCCCGCTCCCGGCGCCGGTGCCGATGACCAACAGGAAGATGACCGGGAACATGAAGGTGAACAGCGCCGCCATCGGGTTCCGCCAGTAGACCTTCTGCTCGTAGCGGACCTGGTCCTTGGCGATGAGGAGGTCGTTCATTCCCCGTCCTCCCGCCGCCTGGCCTCCTTCACTTCGTCGACTTCATCCGAGCCGTTCACTTCGTCGACTTCATCCGAGCCGTTCACTTCGTCGACTTCATCCGAGCCGTTCACTTCGTCGCCTTCATCCGAGCCGTTGACTTCGTCGACTTCACCGATGAGCTCACCGGTGAGGGCCAGGTAGACGTCTTCCAGTGACGGCCGCTTGACCGTGAGGTGCTCGAGCCGCTCGCCCCGGGCCATCGCCCAACCGGTCAGGTCGTGGAGGAACACGGTGGCATCGGGGAGGCTGAATTCCACTGCCCGATGCCGCAGCCGCGGGTGGCAGCCGCGGGGGGTGGGCAGATCGTCCACCCCCACCCCGATCGGCAGGGTGAACCTCACCGTGGTCATGCCGCCCTCCCGACCGCCCAGGGTGTCGGGTGTCCCCGAGGCCACCACCTTCCCGGCGGCGATGACGGTCACCATGTTGGCCAGCGCCTGGGCCTCGTCCATGAAGTGGGTGGTCAGCACCACCGTCCGGCCCTCGGCACAAAGTCCGCGGACCAATTCCCACGACTCGCGCCGGGCCGACGGATCGAACCCGGTGGTGGGCTCATCGAGGAAGATGAGCTCCGGATCCCCGATCAGAGCCAGTCCCAGATCGAGGCGGCGCTGCTGCCCGCCGGAGAGCGTCTTGATCTTGGCTCCGCGCTTGGCCTTGAGCCCGACCAGATCGATCACCTCGCCCACCGGTCGGGGGGTCGGATAGAGGCGGGCCCGCTGGGCGATCGCCTCGGTCACGGTGAGGAAAGGGTCCACCGCACACTCTTGGAGCACCATGCCGATCTTGGCTCGCAGGTGGCGGTCCCGGTGGGACGGATCGCTCCCGAGGACCGAAACCTCCCCGCCGTCACGATGGTGGAATCCTTCGAGAATCTCGACGGTGGTCGTCTTGCCGGCACCGTTCGGGCCGAGCAGGGCCATCACCTCACCCCGCCGCACCTCGAAATCGATACCCCGCACCGCCTCGAAATCTCCGTAGGACTTGGTGAGGCCTTTGACGGAGATCACCGTGTCGATGTCCTGGCCCACTTGGGCAACCGTACATCCTGGCCAGGGGAATTTCTGGCGGCTTCCGTGTCTTTACGGGTTCCTTATGGGCGGAGGTTTACAAGGACGACCTTATGACCGGGAGCGCTCGACCAGGAGGTCACTCCCCCCGGGACCGAGGTCACGTGGAGGTGTTCACCCGGTTCATGGCGGCTTCCACCCCGTCGGCCAGCACCGTCTCCACCGCGTCGGCCGCCGCCACCACGGCCACCTCGAGTAGCTCGCGCTCGGTCGCCCCGGGCCGTTTGAGCACGAAGTCGGCGCCAGGTTGGCGGCCCGGAGGCTTTCCAATGCCGATCCGTACCCGTAGGTAGCCGTTGGTCTTCAGGTGGCTGTCGATCGACTTCAGCCCGTTGTGGCCCGCACTTCCGCCGCCCGTCTTGATCTTCACCCGTCCCGGCGGAAGGTCGAGCTCGTCGTGGACGACGATCAACCGATGAGCGAAGGTTTCGGCGGTGAGGCCGGCCCGTCGCACCAACTTGGTGACGGCCAGCCCCGACTCGTTCACGTAGGTCGTCGGCATGGCCAACAGAACCGGTTGGTCGTTGATGCGCACCAGACAGGTCCGGGCATGGAGACCCTTCTCCGCCCGAAGACAGCCACCGTGGCGTTCGGCCAGCAACGTGACGGCCTCGAACCCCACGTTGTGGCGGGTGCCCTCGAACTCGGGGCCGGGATTGCCCAGCCCGACCACCAACAGGTCGGCCGGGGACCCGGTCCGGGGACCCAGGCGGCGCAGCAGGATTTACTCCTCGGTGGGTTCGTCGGTGGCGGCCGGAGCTTCGCCGGCGGGAACTTCGCCGGCGGCCTCGGCGGCCAATGCCGCCTCGGCAGCTTCCTCCTCCGGGGTGATCTGGACCCGCGGGGGCTGGCCCGCCACCACCGTGGCATCAGGATCGTTCTCGACCTCCACGCCGGCGGGGATCACGATGTCGCTCACGTGAAGCGAGCCGCCGATGATCAGATCGGTGATGTCGATCTCCAACGACGGGGGGATGTCGGCCGGCTTGGCCTTGATCGACAGGGTGAACAGCTGCTGGTCCACGATGCCGTCCCCGTGCTGGACCTCCAGGGCCTCACCCACCAAGTTGATGGTCACATCGGCGGCAATGACCTCGTCGCGGCGCACGATCAGGAAGTCGACGTGGGAGACCACGTTCTTCACCGGGTGGCGCTGGATGTCACGGGCCAGGGTGAGGAGGCTCTTGCCGTCGAGCTGGAGGGAGAGGAGCGTGTTGAGCCCGGCCTCGCCGGACATGGCGATCCTGAAGTCGCGGGCGACGATCGACACCGGCACCGCTTCGGTGCCGTGGCCATAGACCACCGCGGGGATCTTCCCCTCGGCCCGAAGGCGGCGCGTGGCGCTGGTGCCGATCTGGCGACCGGCCTCGGCTGCAAGCGTGATCTCGGGCATACGGGAACTCCTCGGGTGGTGCGGGCAACGGGTGCTGGCGACGATGTGCTGGTAGCGGGCTTGTGACCGGAGGGAAACGAGGGCGTCTGCCGACGGCGAAGGGCCGCAGCTACGGGTCACCATGATAGACGGCGCACCGGGTGCCCGGCGAACGGGCTACAACCGGGCCGGAAATGTCGAATCGTACCTGCGGTCGGCCTGGATGACGGCCGTGCACATGTGGCTCCTCGATTGGCTCCTCGATTTTCGGGATTTCTCGATTTCTAGGGATTTTCTTGGATCCTTCGCCCTTGATCTTGCTCGCCCCTACGATCATGGTGTCACACCCCCCCGCGATGATTATCGGTATGAGTTCGGCCGCGTTGCAGGCGACCGATGCCAGTGCCGATGTCGCATCCGGCAACCGGGGCTTCGATGCCGTGGGGCCTCTGTTCGAGTCGGCCCGGCGCTCCGTTCGCAGGGCATGTGCCGCCCTCGAGACCGAGTCCCTCTCCGGCCCCGGAGCGGTGTCGGTGCTCACCACGGTGGTCGAGGTGCTCCGGGTGGCGACCTCGGCCAAGCTGGCTCTGGCCTCCCGGATCGACGCCTCGGGGGTGGCCCGGGAGTCCGGCTACCGCAACGCGGCGGCCCAGCTGGCCGACATCGAGGGGGTGGGCGTCGGGGCGGCGTCGGCCACCCTGCTCACCGCCGAGCGCCTCCGGGAGTGCCCCGCGGTCGGCGAGGCCATGGCCAACGGGGAACTTTCCGAGCATCAGGCCAAGACCATCGCCGCCGCCGCAGTGCTGGCCCCCGACAAACAGGACCAGCTGGTCGAGGCAGCCCACAAGAAGTCGATCACCGAACTGGGTGACGACTGCCGGAGAATCCGGGCGGCCACGGCCAAGGAAAACCCGATGGCGACCTTTCAGGCCATTCATGCCGACCGATCGGTCCGCCACTGGTGCGACGAGCAAGGAGCGCTCTGTCTCCAGGGTCGTTTCACCGGCGACGCCGGGGCCAGGCTGGTCGCCTCGTTGGACCACGTGGCCAACGAGTTCTTCGAGGCGGCCCGGACGTCTGGGTCCAAGGAGCCGCTCCAGGCCTACCGGGCTGACGCTCTTGTGGCATTAGTGGCCGGTGAGCGGGACCCGTCCCATTCGGGGGCGGTGATCAACGTGCGGGTGGACCACGACGCTCTGTTGCGTGGCTATCCGGTCGGCGACGAAGTCTCTGAGGTCGAGGGGTCCGGACCACTCCCCGTCCCCAAGGTCGTCGACCTGATGTCGGACGCCGGGATCAACGTGATCTTTTCCAAGGGCGATGACATTTCGAGGGTCTTCCACTTCACCCGCACCATCAACGCTTCGTTGCTCACCGCCCTCCAGGCCCGGGACCAGACTTGCGTGGTGCCGCGCTGCGGGGCCACCAAGTACCTGGAGATCGACCATCTGGTCCCGTTCATCGATGGCGGACCGACCACTATCTCCAACTTGGCCCGGCTGTGCAGCTTCCACCACGGTCAGAAGACCAACGAGGGCTACACCCTGTGGCTGGACCAGGACAAGAAGTGGCATTTTGATCCACCGCCGCCCTTCGGCCAGGAGCCCGGGCTCGGCGCCGACCTTCAGCACTCGCCCGATGTCCGTCAATCGGGGACCCACCTGGATCCACCCGAGTCACCGCCCCCGCTCTTCTAGCTGGAGCAGCTCACTCCCCGCTCATGCGACCACCGGAGGGTGGCGCGTCGGCGCGTGCGGAAGAGGCGGGTGGATCGTTGGCATCGGTGCGGCAGAGGGTGCTGGAGCCTCGAATCAGGCCAGGTTCTCCCCACCGAAGATCTCCGAGACCGACGTGTCCTCGAACACCGCCCCGATGGCATCGGAGATCAGCTTGGCCACCGACAGCACTTCGAGCTTGTCGAACTGGTGCTCCGTCGGGATAGGTAGCGTGTTGGTGACCACCACCTTGGTCAGGGCGGAGTTCTTCAGCCTGTCCACCGCCGGGTCGGACAGCACCGCATGGGTGGCCATGCACCACACCTCGGCCGCCCCCCGCTCGATGAGCAGGTCGGCGGCGGCCACGATGGTCCCGGCTGTGTCGATCATGTCGTCGATCAACACGCACCGTCGGCCGGAGACCTCGCCCACCACCTGGAGGGCCTCGACCTCGTTGGCGGTCCCACTCGGCCTCCGCTTGTGCACAACGGCCAGATCCGATGACAGGTGCTGGCTGAACCGCTCGGCCACTTTCACCCGGCCAGCGTCGGGCGCCACCACCACCAGGTCCTGGGTGCCTTGCGCCCGCAGGTAGTCGACCAGTACCGGCGCCGCGGTCAGGTGGTCGAAGGGCACATCGAAGAATCCCTGGATCTGCCCGGAGTGGAGATCGACGCTGACCACCCGGTCGGCGCCGGCCACCGACAGCATGTCGGCCACCAGCTTGGCGGTGATCGGTTCGCGCCCGGTGGCCTTCCGGTCCTGTCGCGAGTAGCCGTAATACGGGGCGACCGCGGTGATCCGTTTGGCCGACGCCCGCTTGGCCGCGTCGATCATGATGAGGTGCTCCATGATCGAATCGTTCACCGGGCCGCAGTGGGTCTGGATGATGAACACGTCACTGCCCCGCATCGACTTCCCGTACCGGCAGTGGATCTCGCCGTTGGAGAACTCCCGCAGGTTCGCCTCACCCAGCTCCACGTCCAACTGGTCGGCGATCTCCCGGGCCAACTCCGGATGCGACCGTCCGGAGACCAACTCGATACGCCGACGGGGGGTGAATTCCATGGCCTGACGCTACCTCGCCGGATCGGACCGGTCGTCGGCCGTCTCGGCATCCGGCTCGGTGGGTCCCTCCGGCGGCGGGCCCGACGCCAACATCCCGGTCGCACCCACCACCGCGCCGGCGGGGACTTCCGACCCCTCCCCCAGCGCCGCGAACGGCCCGACCTTGGCGTCGCGCCCGATCACCGATCGGCGGCAGACGCTGTCCATCACCACCGCGCCCTCGCCGACCGCGGTGTCGACCAGGTGGGAGTTGGGGCCGATCTCGGCATGTTCGGCGATCTCGCAGGCGCCCTGCAGGATCACCCCCGGGAGCAACACCACGTCGGTGGCCAGGTGCACGTCGGCATCGATATAGGTGCGCTCCGGGTCCCACATGGTCACTCCCCGCCGCATCCATCGCTCGTTGATCCGGTCGCGCAGCTCGGCCTCGGCGATGGCCAGTTGGGCCCGGTCGTTGACCCCGGCCACCTCCATGGTGTCCATCACCACCATCGAGCCCACGTTGTGCCCGGCCTCGTAGAGCACCTCGACCACATCGGTGAGGTAGTACTCCCCCTGGGCGTTGGCCGGGCTCAGCCGGCGCAGCGAGGGAGCCAGCACACCCCGGCGGAAGCAGTAGATCGAGGTGTTGATCTCCTTCACCTCGAGCTCCTCCTCGGTGGCGTCGCCGTGTTCCACCACCCGGGCCACGCTGTCATTGCGGCCCCGCACCACCCGGCCGTACCCGGCCGGGTCGTCGAGCTCGGCGGTCAGCAGGGTGGCCGCCGCCTCCGAGTCCCGGTGGGCCCGGACCAGCCGGGCCAGGGTGGTCGGCCGCAGCAACGGGGTGTCGCCGGGGAGCACCACCACGTCGCTCTCCTCATCACCCTCGTCGTCGGGAAGGCCGGTCAGGGCCACCGACATGGCGTCCCCGGTCCCCCGCTGCTCCACCTGTTCGACGAACTCGATGGCCATGCCCGCCGGGGCGTGCTCGACCAGCGTCTTGGTCACCCATTCGGCCCGGTGGCCGACCACCACCACCACCCGAGCGACCGACAGCTCGGCCAGGGCGTCGAGGACGTGGAGGACCATCGGCCGGCCACACAAGCGGTGGAGCGGCTTGGGCCGGGCCGACTTCATTCGGGTGCCTTCGCCGGCGGCCAGCACCACCGCGGTGAGCGGCCGGGGTGATCCCCCGCCCCGCGGGGAGACGGCCGACGCCTCACCGGCCGACTCAGACCCCTCCTCGCCGGCACCCCACTCGTCGGGATACGACTGGGGAAAGGTGCGAATCACCATGGGAAGACCTCCGGAGACATCATCGGTGCTGCGTGTTGGACGCCACGTCATTCATTCGGCCTATTCTTCCCACGTCCGGAGGGCGAATGCAGCACATCCCGTCCCGCCGACATAAACCCTAGGTAGAGACCGTAGACACCATGCCCACCCTCGCCACCACCGTCGATGTGACCTCGGACGCCTACCGGGCCAACCGGTCCGCCCTCGAAGCCGCGGTGGCTTTGGTCGACGAACAGCTGGCCATCGCCCGGGCCGGCGGCGGCCAGCAGTACATGGAGCGCCATCGCCAGCGGGGCAAGCTGCCGGCCCGAGAACGTATCGAGCTCCTCCTCGACCGGGACACCGCCTTCCTCGAGCTCTGCCCGCTGGCCGGGTGGGGCAGCCAGTTCACGGTGGGCGCCTCCTCGATCGCCGGGATCGGGGTGGTGGAAGGGGTCGAGTGCTATATCTCCGCCAACGACCCCACCGCCCGGGGCGGGGCGATGAACCCCTTTACCTTCAAGAAGGGGGCCAGGGGCTCGGACATCGTCCAGGCCAACCGGCTCCCCACCATCAACCTGGTCGAGTCGGGCGGCGCCGACCTCCCCTCCCAGGCTGAGCTGTTCATTCCCGGGGGTCGGGCGTTCCGCGACCTCACCCGCCATTCGGCCGCCGCCCTGCCCACCGTGGCGCTGGTGTTCGGCAACTCCACCGCCGGCGGCGCTTACGTCCCCGGCATGAGCGACTACATCGTCATGATCGAGGAACGCTCCAAGGTCTTCCTGGGTGGCCCCCCGCTGGTGAAGATGGCCACCGGCGAGGAGTCCGACGACGAGGAGCTGGGCGGCGCCTCCATGCACGCCCGGGTGTCGGGCCTGGCCGACGCCCTGGCCGTGGACGAGGCCGACGCCATCCGGCTGGGCCGCCAGATCGTGAGCCGGCTCAACTGGCGGAAACGGGGGGCCGGGCCGAGCCAGCCCGCCGACCCACCGGTCCACGATCCCGACGAGCTACTGGGCATCGCCTCGGCCGACCCCAAGGTCCCCTTCGACCCCCGCGAGGTCCTGGCCCGGGTGGTGGACGGCTCCCGCTTCGACGAGTTCAAGCCGCTGTACGGGTCGAGCCTGGTCACCGGGTGGGCGTCCATCCACGGCTACCCGGTGGGGATCCTGGCCAACCATCGGGGCGTGCTGTTCTCCCAGGAGTCCCACAAGGCGACCCAGTTCATCCAGCTGGCCAACCAGGTGGACGTCCCGCTCATCTTCTTGCAGAACACCACCGGCTACATGGTGGGCAAGGAGTACGAGCAGGCGGGGATCATCAAGCACGGAGCGATGATGATCAACGCGGTATCCAACTCATCGGTCCCCCACCTCACCGTCAACATCGGGGCCTCCTACGGGGCCGGCAACTACGGGATGTGTGGCCGGGCCTACGATCCCCGGTTCCTGTTCGCCTGGCCCAACGCCCGCTCGGCGGTGATGGGCCCGGCCCAGCTGGCCGGGGTGCTTTCCATCGTCGGCCGCCAGTCGGCCGCGGCCAAGGGGGTCCCGTTCGACGAGGAGGCCGACGCCGCCATGCGGGAGATGGTGGAGGCCCAGATCGAGGCCGAGTCGCTGCCCCTGTTCCTTACCGCCCGCCTCTATGACGACGGCATCATCGACCCCCGGGACACCCGCAGCGTGCTGGGCATCTGCCTGTCGGTGATCGACAACCAACCCATCGTCGGCACCCGTGGCTACGGCGTGTTCCGGATGTGATGGTGCCAACCCGATGACCGCTCCCCGCCCCACCCCCATCCGCACCCTGCTCATCGCCAACCGCGGCGAGATCGCCCGGCGCATCACGCGGACGGCCCGGGCCATGGGCATCACCTCGGTGGCCGTCTACTCCGACGCCGACGCCGACAGCCCCCATGTGGCCGAGGCCGACCTGGCCGTGCGGTTGCCGGGCACCTCTCCGGCCGACACCTATCTCCGGGTGGACCTCATCCTGGAAGCCGCCGCCCGGTGCGGCGCCGACGCCGTCCACCCGGGCTACGGCTTCCTGTCGGAGTCGGGGACCGCAGCCCGGGCGGTGGGCGGAGCCGGCCTCATCTGGGTGGGGCCGACGGCCGACGCCATCGACGCCATGGGCTCCAAGGTCCTCTCCAAGGAGATGATGCGCGACGCCGGGGTGCCGACCCTCCCGTCGATCACCATTGTCGACGAGGAACTCCCCACCCCCGGCCAGGTCGAGGAGCTCGGCTGGCCGCTGCTGGTCAAAGCCTCGGCCGGAGGCGGTGGGCGGGGCATGCGGGTGGTCGCCGGCCCCGACGATCTGGCCGAGGCCGTCGCCGGGGCCCGCCGCGAGGCGCAGTCCGCCTTCGGCGACGGCACCGTGTTCCTCGAGCGCTACCTGGTCGACCCGCGCCATATAGAGGTGCAGATCCTCGCCGACCACCACGGGGGCACCGTGGCCCTGTTCGAGCGCGAGTGCAGCATCCAGCGCCGGCACCAGAAGATCATCGAGGAGGCACCCTCTCCGGTGGTGACCCCCGCCCTCCGGGCCCGCCTCACCCAGGCGGCCCTCAACGCCGCCCGGGCGGTCGGCTACGTGAATGCCGGCACCGTGGAGTTCGTCCTCGACGCCGACGGCGAGCCCTCGTTTCTCGAGATGAACACCCGGCTCCAGGTGGAGCACCCGGTTACCGAGGCGATCACCGGTCTCGACCTGGTGCGCCTGCAACTGCTGATCGCGGCCGGCGAGCCGTTGCCCGCCGAGGTCCACGCGGCGGTGGCGGCCGGTCCGGTCGGCCACGCCATCGAGGCCCGCCTGTACGCCGAGGACCCGGGTTCGGCATGGATGCCGTCCACCGGCACCCTCCACCGCTTCGAGATCCCCGCAGCCGGCCCGGTGGTCAGGATCGACAGCGGGGTGGAGTCAGGCACCGTGGTCAGCCCCCATTACGACCCGATGCTGGCCAAAGTCATCGCCCACGCCCCGAGCCGGGACGAGGCCGCTTCCGCCCTGGCCGCCACCCTGGCCGACGCCCGCATCCACGGGGTCACCACCAACCGCGATCTGCTGGTCCGGACCCTGCGCCACCCGGGCTTCCGGTCGGGGGACACCGACACCGGTTTCCTCGATCGCTTCGACTCCCTGACCGACCGGTTGGCCGACGACCCGGCCACCAAGCGTCACGCGGTGGCCGCCGCCCTGGCCGCCCAGGCGTGGCGCCGGTCGGCGGCCCGGGTCCAGCCGGCCATCCCTTCCGGCTACCGCAACAGCCCATCGGTGTTGCAGACCGCCACCTTCGACTCCCCGCTCGGGGTGGTGACGGTGGGCTACCTGTTCGACCGGTTCGACATGACCGGACGGCGGCTGTCCCGGTTGGAGATCGACGGCACCCCGCTCGAGGTCGGTGTCGACGTCGCGGTCGAGTCGGTCACCCCGGAGATGGTCGCCCTCACCTCCGGGGGCATCACCCGGCGGTACGCGATCGAGCGGGTGGGTCCCACCTCCTTCGTCGACGGTCCCGATGGCGCATCGGTGCTGGTCGAGCACGATCGGTTCCCCGACCCCGGGGGTCATGTGGCTGCCGGTTCCTCGCTGGCGCCGATGCCGGGTGGAGTGGTCAGGGTGGCGGTGGCGGTCGGCGAGGAGGTGAGGACGGGCCAGCTGCTGGTGGTGCTGGAAGCCATGAAGATGGAGCATGCCGTCCACGCCGCCGCCGCCGGTAAGGTCAGCGAAGTGAGCGTGTCGGTGGGCGATCAGGTCGAGACCGGCCGGGTGCTGGTGGTGGTGGAAGGTCCCGAAGAGTGACCGCACCGGTGCGCATCGCCAACTGCTCGGGCTTCTACGGCGACCGCCTGTCGGCGGCCAGAGAGATGGTCGACGGCGGCCCCATCGACTTCCTCACCGGGGACTGGCTGGCCGAGCTGACCATGCTCATCCTCTGGAAGGGTCGCCAACGCGACGCCACCAAGGGATGGGCCCGCACCTTTCTCACCCAGATGGAGGAGGTGCTGGGCACCTGTGCCGATCGGGGCATCAAGGTGGTCACCAACGCCGGCGGCCTCAACCCCGCCGGACTGGCCGAGCAGGTCCGGCTGCTGGCCGACACGCTCGGGGTGGCGGTGTCGGTCGCCCATGTCGAAGGCGACGACCTGATGCCGCGGATCGTCGACGCACGGTTCGAGGGGAACCCGCTCACCCACCTCGACACCGGGCAACCGCTGGCCGAGGCCACCGGCGAGCTGGTCAGCGCCAACGCCTACCTCGGGGCCTGGCCCATCGTCGAAGCGCTGTCCGGCGGCGCCGACGTGGTCATCTGCCCCCGGATCACCGACGCCTCGCTGGTGGTGGGCCCGGCGGCCTGGCACCACCGGTGGTCCTCCACCGACTGGGACCGCCTGGCCGGGGCGGTGGCGGCCGGCCACGTGATCGAGTGCGGGCCCCAGACCACCGGGGGCAACTACGCCTTCTTCACCGAGGTCCCCGGGCTGGAGCACCCGGGCTTCCCCATCGCCGAGGTGGCCGAGGACGGGTCGTCGGTCATCACCAAGCACCCGGGCACCGGGGGCGAGGTGTCGATCGGCACGGTCACCGCCCAGCTGCTCTACGAGATCGCCGGGCCCGAGTACCCCAACACCGACGTGGTGGCCCGGTTCGACACCATGTCGTTGGACGACGAGGGCAACGACCGGGTCCGGATCTCCGGGATCAAGGGAGACCCGGCCCCCGAGAACATCAAGGTCTCCATCAACCTGCTGGGCGGCTGGCGCAACACCATGACCTTCGTCCTCACCGGGTTGGACATCGAGGCCAAGGCCGACATCACCCTGGCGGCCCTGGAAGCCAAACTCGGCGACCCCAAGGGCTTCGCCGACTACGACACCCGGCTCATCCGGACCGACAAACCCGACGCCCCCACCAACGCCGAAGCCGCCGCCCAGCTGCGGGTCACCGTGAAGGACGCCGACGCCGACCGGGTGGGACGGGCGTTCTCCGATGCCGCCACCGAGCTGGCCCTGGCCGGCTACCCCGGGCTGCACCTCACCTCCCCGCCCAGCGCCGGGTCGTCCTATGGGGTCTACTGGCCGACCCTGGTCCCGGCCGATCGGGTGGTGCCGGTGGTGGTGGCGGCCGACGGCACCGAGGTAGCGGTCCCCCATACCGCCTCTCTGGCCGGGGCTGCCCCGGCGCCCGGCGGTGACAGAGCCGGGGCCGGTGCCGATGCCGGGGACCAACCGGTGGTCGCCGGTCCCGCCGGCGCCGGGGACCCAACCGGTACCGGGGACCGGACCGAGCAGGTGCCGCTCGGCACCATCATCGGGGCGCGCTCAGGTGACAAGGGTGGCAACGCCAACGTCGGATTGTGGGCCCGGACGGATGCCGCCTGGGCCTGGCTCGACGCAGCTCTGACCGAGGAGCGGTTCCGGAGCCTGCTGCCCGAGGCCGACGGTCTGGCCGTCCGTCGCTACCGGTTCCCTAACCTGCGGGCCCTCAATTTCGTGGTGGTCGGCCTGTTGGGAGAAGGAGTAGCGTCGTCCACCCGGCCCGATCCCCAAGCCAAGAGCCTGGGTGAGTACCTTCGGAGCCGGGTGGTCGACATCCCGGCCGGCCTCCTGGCCGAGCTCCCGACGCTGCACCACCCAACGCCTCACCGCCCAAAGGAGTAGCCGGTGGACTTCACGCAATCCGACGAACATGTGATGCTGCGCGAGGCGGTCAGCGCCATCGCCAACAAGTTCGGCCACGAGTACTACGTGGCCAAGGCCCGGGCCGACGGGCGCACCACCGAGCTGTGGGACGCCGTGGGCGAGGCCGGGTTCCTCGGGGTCAACGTGCCCGAGGAGTACGGCGGGGGCGGGGGCGGCATCACCGAACTGGCCATGGTCACCGAGGAGCTGGCCGCCGCCGGCTGCCCACTGCTGATCATGGTGGTGTCCCCGGCCATCTGCGCCACCATCATCGCCAAGTTCGGGACCGAGGCCCAAAAGCAGCGTTGGCTGCCGGGGTTCGCCACCGGAGCGTTGAAGATGGCCTTCGCCATCACCGAGCCGGACGCCGGGTCCAATTCGCACAACCTGTCCCTGACCGCCACCAAGGACGGGGACATCTACCGGCTCAACGGGTCGAAGTACTACATCTCCGGAGTGGACGAGGCCCAGGCCATGCTGGTGGTCACCCGGTCGGGCATCGACCCCGACACCGGTCGGGGAAAGCTGTCGCTGTTCGTGGTGGACACCGACTCCCCCGGTCTCGACAAGCAGGTGCTCCCGGTGGAGATCACCGCGCCGGAGAAGCAGTACACCCTGTTCTTCGACAACGTCGAGGTCGAGGCCGACCGGCTCATCGGCGCGGAGGGCGAAGGGCTGCGCCAGGTGTTCTTCGGGCTGAACCCCGAACGCATCCTGTCGGCGTCCATCGCCAACGGCATCAGCCGGTACGTGCTGGACAAGGCGGCGGCCTACGCCCGTGAACGCCAGGTGTGGGACACCCCGATCGGGCGGCACCAGGGGATCTCCCACCCGTTGGCCAAGGCCAAGATCGAAGTCGAGCTGGCCCGGTTGATGACCGACAAGGCGGCCTGGCTGTGCGATTTCGCCGGGGACACCCCCGAAGCCGGAGAAGCGGCCAACATGGCCAAGTACGCGGCGGCCGAGGCCACCCTGGCCGCCCTCGATCAGTCCATCCAGACCCACGGGGGCAACGGGATGTCGTCCGAGTACGGCATCGCCGACCTGTGGGGCATGGCCCGGCTCCTCCGGATCGCCCCGGTCAGCCGGGAGATGATCCTCAACTTCGTGGCCCAGCACTCGTTGGGACTGCCCAAGTCGTACTGAGCGGGTCGGTCCCGGGCGGGGCTCGGGGCGAGCTCTGCCCCGTCGGTCCGGTCCCAGGCGCCGGATTTCCCACTCTGGGTGGTTAGAGAGCGCCCAATAGGGACTAAAGACCCTATTTGCTCTTGAAGAACACCGGAACTGCCGACAGAGAAGGTGGTGAGACGGTTCCGGACGCTTCGTAGGCACAGGTGTTGGCCGGCGCGCCCTCGGCGCGGTGATGACGGCATCACGCTGATCGAGGTGATCATGGCCCTCACCGTCCTGATGATCACCGTCCTTCCGCTCTCGTACGTGCTCACCTCGGCCATGTCCAGTGCGGCCAATACCCGCCAGCGGGCGGCCGCGCTCCAGCTGGCCGACTCCTGGATGGAGGTGCTGTCCAACTCGACGCTGCCCACCACCAACGGGGCCATTATCACCAACCACGCTCAGGACCCGGCCACCTTCCCCGGCCTCTCCGGCACTGCCACCCAACTACCCAAGTCGACCCTGGCCGGCACTCCCTTCGTGGTGCGGGCGAACTTCACCACGCAGTCGGTCAACAACCAGGGCCAGTCGGACCTGTGCTCGAGCGGCCAGCCTTCCAGCCCCTCCCACCCGTCAGTGATCCTGCTCCAGGTCACGGTGACCTGGAACCAGGGACACAACTCCGTCAACGACACCACTGCGGTCAATTACCCGAAGCCTGGCCTCCAGACCGAGGGGTTCCTCGCCGTGCAGTTGAGCAACAGCGGGAGCTCTAGCGCCTACGGTGCGGCCTCCGACCGCCTGCAGGCAGTACCGGTGACCCTCCAGCAGACGTCCCAAGGGAACCCGTCGGATCCGCAGCTGTCACCGAATCCGTTGACCCTCCACCCCGACGAAAACGGCTGCGTGTTCGCCCAGGTGCCCACCGGCACCTACGACGTGTCAACGGGCCAGCCCACCGCCGGGATGCCGAGCACCTTCCACGGCTACACCGGCTTCCCACCGTTCGTCACCGTCACCGGGAACACCTCGGCTACCGCCATCAACAAGACGGTGAACATCACCGCCGAAACCATCGTGTATTTGGATGCGTTCGACGCAGGCATCACCACCACCATCGGCTACGGCGCTTCGACCGGCGTCGACCAGGGCGTGACCTGCCCGGGAACCTCGGTGGTGACCTGTGTCGCCAGTGGCAACGGCACCACCGAAGCGTCGGCGGCCTGGGGCGGCACCGGGTCGACGTGGTCGGCGACCACGGTGTCGGGAGCACAGAACCTCTCGGCCTGGGCCTGCACCACCGGAAGCTCACCGACGTGCGTCGGGGTAGGCAACAACTCGGGTGCCGGAGTCATTCGAACCACCTCCTCCGACCCGGGAACCACCTCGGCTGACGCCGCCCCGGCCGGCGTCACGAATGTCAACCAGGTCGCCTGCCCCTCCGACCACGGCTGCTACGCCCTCGGCACCACCGCCGGCGGCCCGGTGCTGTTGGCCGGCGCCGTGGGGCAGTCTTCCCCCCAACAGGACACCTGGGCCATCGTTGCCCCGCCGTCGACCACCTTCACCGCACTCTCGTCGGTCGCCTGTCCCACCTCGTCCACCTGCGAGGTGAGCGGGTCGGCCGTGGTCGGTACCTCGCCGTCAGCCCCGGTGATGCTCCGCCTCGACGGCGATCCGGCCGGGCTGGCCACCAGCCCCACCTGGACGCCCACCTTCTCCACTGACACCCTCCCGTCCACGGTGACCTCGGTCGGCAAGATCGTCTGCCCGGCCTCCGTTCTGTGCCAGGCAATCGGCCTGGGCGATGCGACAGGTCCGACCGACCCGACGGTCCTGACCTCGACCATCGCCGCCACCCCCACCAGCACCTGGTCCGGCGAGTCGACCTTCCCGTCAGGGGCCGGATCGGTCAGCGACATCTCCTGCACCTCGACCACCTGTGTGGCCATCGGAACCGCCTCTGGGACCGCGGCGGTGTGGACCGGTGACCTCACCGCCTCCCCGCA
>Ga0307373_10001820_pt1 | contig 39384 bp, 30 predicted proteins | sample OX2MG_FD_202534 | JGI IMG/M metagenome (GOLD analysis project Ga0307373, IMG submission 202534) | Soil microbial communities from Risofladan, Vaasa, Finland - OX-2 | ecosystem: Environmental > Terrestrial > Soil > Coastal area > Acid sulfate soil | place: Finland: Risofladan, Vaasa | collected...
CCCAAGACTGCAAAGTGGTCCGCTCCTGATTGGAAAGAAAAATCGCTTTGGCTCTTCGGCTCATGCCGGACATGATATACGAAGACAGATAATACATAAAGCTATTTGTGACGCACTACACTAGCTGCCCAACGCACGACAGAGCCTAGCTAAGCTGTTCGCTAGGGAATCGATATTTGTCGGACCTTTGCGTGGGAAGTAAACCTTACTCATTATGAGGGCCGCTCAATCGGTCGTGTAACGGCCTAACCTTTGCTTTTGCTTCGTCGCCGCCAAACTTCAGGTCACAAGGTCAGTATGCCGACTTACCGTCAAGTGAGCTCGATGTATAAGTCCTGGGCGTTACAGAGGGTTTATGTGCAGCCGCGGCCAAGTTTCAGCCTTGTCGCGGGAACCTTTTTTTCCTGAGTTGTGGGTGGTGAAGGCAGCGGTGCGGCGGCGGGTGCAGCTTCGGCAGCGCCCTTGGCGGGTGTGGCTCGTCCCATGAAGTAATCGCGCAGTTGTTTGGCCTGCTGATAGCCGGTGGGTGACGCGCCCGAGGTTTGCAGACTGGTAGGAGTCATCAGGTCATACCACCAGCCGTTGATGCCCTCGCGCACGGAGAGGGCGTTGTAGCCTTTCATGCTGAGCAGCAGTTGCGCCTGGGCCGCATGGCCCTGCCCGGAGCCGTAGAGAACGATTTTCTTTCCGCGCGAAAGCTGTTTGAGGCCAGTGGGCTCGATCAACTGCGAAAGCGGAATGTTGACGGCCGTGGGGATGTGGTAGTCGTCAAACCTCCAGGGCTGGCGGACGTCGATGAGCTGAAAATCCGTCCGCTTCTCGATGAGCCAGCGCGCCAGTTCTCGCGGCGTAACGCGATCTTTCTCCTGGACGATGTCTTGGACCAGCGCGGGAGCGTTCAGCGGCTCGGAGCCCGTGCCGCGCGCAATCGTGGCGGCCACGGCCAGCACCACGCCGAGGAAGATGGCTGCGCCGGCCGCCAAGCTCTTGCCGCTCAATTTGATTTCGGTTCTCATCGCCGTTCATCTCCTTTGGAGTGCGTTCCGTAGAGCCGCGCAAAGACGTTCCACGGACCTTCGCTTTTCTCCGCCGCCCAGAATGCCACAATCGCCATCACAACAACGCCCAGGACGACGATCCCGGTGTTCACGTTGAGCCAGGCGGGAATGGTGAAGGTCCCCATGGCTCCCGAGACGTTGAACTTGGCGATGTCAGGAAAGGTCACGCCAAACAGGAAGATTCCAGCCAGAATCCCAACGGCAAACAGGAGGGCATCTATCTTTCCGATGGCGACCGCCACCGCGGAGGTGCCTGGTCAATATCCGCCGATAATGAATCCTGCCCCCAGCAGGAGTCCGCCCACCAGTTGCGGCCAGATATACGTGGGTGGCACGAAGACCTGGCTCATATCAAGCCAGCCCACAAGACTGAAATAGGCGATTCCGAGCATGGCCACTACGATGGCCGAAAACATCACCTTCAGGACGGCAAAATCCTTGAAGTAGAACTCGGCCACCAGCTTGTGCGCACTCGAAAATCCCGCTCTTTCCAGGAAGAATCCGAAGAAGAAGCCGAGCAGGACGGCCACTGCCAGGTAAGTTGTGAGGGAGAAAGTTGGGAAGTAAGGAGCGTTCATAACCAATACCTCCTCATAAACCAGGCTCCGCCGAAAGCCGCGGCAAAGACAGAGAGCATGAAAATCCAGGCGCCGACGGAAAGAACCGCTCCGCCGGAAAGCGCCAGGCCGCTGGTGCAACCGCGAGCGAGCCTCGCTCCGTAGCCGGTCAAGACTCCTCCGCCCACGGCCAGGGCGTAGCGCGTGCGCCGGGAAATTCTGGGTCCTTTATCCACGGTGATTCGCACGCGGCCCGCCAGCCAGCCAGAAACAAACCCTCCAATCACCACTCCAATCAGCTCGAAAACCAGGAAGGCGATCAGCGGCGATTGGCCGGGCTGAACGTAATTGCTCCAGTAGGCGTTATGGGCTGCGTAGTTCGGCGCTACCCAGGCCATCACGGCGACAAGATAGCGTGTGAAGCCACCCGACGCTCCCAGGCCCTGGCCCATCAGGACAAAAGTTGCGAGCAAGGTAAGGCCCAGGCCTGCGCCGGCCACATAAGGCGGCCAGTACTCCGGCGCGCGAAAAATTCTTTTGAACGTCCACGGCAGCCCGCGATTCTCTTCCGATTGTTCCTGCGAGAGAGGAGGGGCACAGGTCGCGGCCTCCAGGATGGGCGGTGCGGCTCCGCTTGAACCAGAACCGCCTTGCAGTTCCCGCTTCCAGGCCTCTTCCTGCATTTTGACCTCTTTCCACCACTTGAAATGGTGCCGATAGGCGTAGAGTTCGCTCACCATGCCGGTGATCATGGAAAAGAAAGCCTGCTTCTCTTCCGGAAACACCGCGCCCATATAAACGTGGATCATCAGCCCGGAAAGCACCAAACCGACTGCCGTAAAGTGCAGCACCACGGCCCAGGCGACCGCCGTCGCGCTGATCAGGTGGAAGGCCATCACCAAACCCGTGGCCATGATGACCGGAATCGCCACGTAAACCAGCCAGGCAAACAGTTTCTGCCCGGCGTTGTAGAGGCCTTGCGGGGGCAGAGGCTCATGGCTGCGACCGATCACCCGCAGGAAACGGGTCTTCAGCCAGCCAAAGTCATCTGCATCCAGACAGACTTCCTCGTTTTGGAAGAGAACGCATTGCAGGGCCAGGAACTTCCGCCAAACCGGCTGCTCATGGATCCTTATGCCGTGCAGAACATTGGTCCGCACGTACGTCCGGAATCCGAACACCACATAGACCGCGAACACCACCACCCATGTGATCCCGACCACGATGTGGAATTGGAGCATGTTGGCCCGCGACCCGAAGAAGGCTGTCACCATGTCGATATACCAGTAAGGAGCAACGCGGAAGTAGGGCGAAGCGATCAGCGCGGCGCCGGTCGAAAGCTCAAACAGCCACACCATAGCGTTAAACCAGTGCAGCAGCATGATCGCCACATGGTGCTTCTTGATGCGCCGTTGGGACATCGCCTCCGCCTGCTCGACGCTGAGCGGAACGGGCATGATCGGCAAAGGTTGAGTCCCCATTATCGTTCCTCCTAATCCTCGAACTCGTTCTCCCCCGCTTTCAATTGGTGGAAGAAAGCAATGGCCTGGCCCAGAAACGTGGCGCCCACGGCGGCCAGGATCAGCGGCTTCAAATAGCCGCGCCAGAGTTCGCCAGCCCTGAGCAGCTTCGGACGGTGCGGTGGGAAGCTGGCGAGGACCAGATCGACATCCTCCTTCTTGCCCCGGTAATAAACGTTGGGTCCAATCGCCACCGCCGGCGTTTCAAGCCGCCGGGCGCCTTGTTCGTAAACCAGGTTGAAGACTTCGCTCTTAGGGTCTTCCAGATCGCCAAAGAACTTGGCGTGAGCGGTACAGGTGAGGACGCAGGCCGGCTCCTCGCCCCGTACCAGGCGCGGGGAACAAAAATCGCACTTGTCAGCCTTCTTGATGGTTGGACTGATGTAGCGGGCGCCGTAAGGACAGGCTTCAACACAGTAGCCGCACCCGATACACAGGTCCCGATCGATTTTCACAATACCGTTCTCAGCCCGATAGGTTGCCCCAGTGGGGCAAGGCTCGATGCAGGCAGGGTGGTCACAGTGATTGCATTGCGCAACGTAAAAGCTGGAAACGAGAGCGGGGAACGTTCCGGCTACACCCGTGGAGTGCACGTGCGTCCGCGCAAAGCCCGTGGGAACGTCCCATTCCGAGTTGCACGCCACCGTGCAGGCCTGGCAGCCCACGCACTTCCTAAGATCGGTTACCATGGCGTAGCGCGCCATCGGTTTTACCCCTTGCGACTCCGTAGCGCCGGCCTTCAGGCCGGCACTTTCTACCGATGCCGGGATCAACCCCGGCGCTACAAAGAGCCCCCGGCCAGCACGCGAACGAAATTCACGCGCATCCCTGTTCCGCCCATGATGGGATCGACCTTGACGCGAGTCATCAGGCTGGCGTCCGAAGCCCCGCGATGATACGCAAGCCTCAGCCGCCGGGATTGGTGCCCGAAACCGTGCACCATGTACAGGCAATCGCGCCGGATTCCTTTGGTGATGCTCACTCGAATGGGCAGGCTCTTGGCGCCATCCTGGTTTTCAAGCACCACCTCCTGGCCATCGGTGAGTCCCAAATCCCGAGCCGCATCCTCATTGATCCAGGCCACATTTTCTTTCATCAGCGCGTCCAGCCAGGCGTTGTTCTCGCTGCGCGCGAAGGAATGGACAGGAGCTCTTCCGTAAAGCAGCCGGAAATAGCCCACGGGCGGCTCATCGACCGGCGTGTAGCGCGGCAGAGGATCAAAGCCCAGTTGCTTGAGCAAGGAAGAATAAAGCTCGATTTTCCCGCTTTGGGTCGGGAACAGGGGTCCGTCCGCCGGCAATCGATCCGTAAGATAAGGCCGGCCTTCAAAAGCCACCGCGCCTAGGGTGTGAAGCGCCGCAATGTTCACGCCGAGAGGTTTGACCACAGTCTGAAGGTGCTCCTCGGGCGTTTTCCAGGGAAAGTAGGCTTCCAAACCCAGCCTCTGCGCCATCTGCTGCGCGATCCACCATCCTGGCTTTGTGTCATACAGCGGTTTCACGGAGGGCTGCCGGATGGCGATGTAAGGCTGTTTGGCGCTTTCAGCGATCTGCGGCACATCATACCGCTCGAGGTAAGTCGCTTCGGGCAGCACCAGATCGGCGTAGTAAATCTGCTCCATGGGAAGAACATCGACCACGACCATCAAGTCAAGTTTCCCAATGGCCTCCAGGGTATGGGGCCACTGCGGAATGCTTTCGAGAACGTTCTGGCCGTAAACAATCCACGCCTTGATGGGATAGGGCTTGCCGGCGACGGTGGCATCCACCAAGCCGTTGGTGACCCCTTGTTCTTCCGAGGCCAGCGGGAAGCGCGTGCCTGCGCCGTCTGCCCTTTCGCGCTTAGGTGTGGGAAAAGCCGGCGTGGAAAACTTTCCGGTCTTGATGGCCGTGGGAAGGAAGATTCCGCCCTTTTGACCCCAGCTTCCCAAAAGAGCCGTGACAATGGCCATAGCCCGCGCGCGTTGAGTGTCATCACCGTACCAGGTGGTATGCCGACCGGGATGCAGGGCAACCGCCGGTTTCGCCGCCGCCATGGCGCGCGCCGTGGCACGAATTCTGGTCGCCGGCAGTTCCGTGATGGCTTCCGCCCACTCCGGAGTAAACTCCTTCACATAAGCGGCAAGCTGAGGAAAGCCTTCGGCGTACTTGGAAATATATTCCTTGTCGTAGAGGTCTTCACCGATCAGGACGTTCATCCAGGCCAGCAGCAGCGCGATATCGGTTCCCGGCCGGATGGGCAGCCACCAGTCCGCTTTCGACGCCGCGGTGGAAAAGCGTGGATCGACAACAATCAGTTTGGCGCCTCGTGCCAGCCCTTCGGCAAAAGCCGTGACTTGCGAGGTGAAGATGTTCTCGCCGATGTGCGTTCCGATCAGAACGATCAGCTTGGATTCTTCCAGATCCACCGGCTCCGGCGATCCCAGCCCCTGGCCGAAAGTGAGCGCATAGCCCACTTGGCGCGGGCCGCGGCATTGCGCGAAGGCGGGTTCGGCGATGTTGTGCGTTCCGTAGGCGCGCATCAAGGTATCGAAAAAAGCCGACGCGACGCCGTGCGGGAAAAACGCCACGCTTTCGGGACCGTACTTCTGTTTGAACTCGGTGAGCCGCCCGGCCAGGAAGTCCAGCGCCTGGTCCCAGGAAATTTGCTTGAATTTCCCCTCGCCGCGCTCGCCGACCCGCAGCATCGGATATTTCAAGCGGTCGGGATCGTAAAGAAGTTTGGGCCCGGCGTTGCCCCGCGCGCAGAGCCGCCCTTTGGTGAGCGGGTGGTTTGGGTTGCCTTCGAGTTTTAACACCTTCCCATCAGCCACTTCCGCCAGGACGCCGCAACGCCAGAAACACATCTCGCAATTGGTGGCGATGGTTTCAACTCGCGTGGTGCCACGCCAGCCCGGAGGGTGCTGCGCACTCGTCGCAGAGGCCGTCCCGAGAGTTGTGACCGCTCCCAGAAGGGAAGAATTCCTGATGAAATCCCGCCTTGTCAGTTTAGAACTCATCCGCACTGCCCTCGCGCCCAAATCACGCGCATAAAATATGAATAACCTGCGAAGGCAAAAACTGGCTATGAGGACTGTCACACCCGGGTGTGACTTGCATCACGCCAGCCAAAATTCCCGAGGTCTATCGTTGAACGTTGGCGGGCGCGTCAGAATTGTCTACTGTGCCGGGTCCAGTTACATTGGGCCCTCCTGCCTGAGAAATGGCATGGCGTGGGATGTGTCAGCCACAGGCTATAGCCGGGAATCAAAGCATGAAAAACGGTAAGGAATGGGCATCGCCGATTCGCCACGCCTTCATCAGCGAGAGGGGAATTCTGGGCTTTGCGTGGGTAGGCGGAGCGCTGCTTTTTGTGGCGATTTCAGGCCTCTTGATCTGGGCGCTTCCCTTCAGTGTCAGCGCCCAAATGGCGGTGCTCTTCCACACGGTGCTTGGTCTGCTGGTTCTCCTTCCCTTTGCGCTGTGGCAGCTTAGCCACTGGCTGGCCACTCGCAAGAAGCCGCGCACGGCCAGAAAGATCAGCGCTTATGCGGGGTTCTGGTTGCTGGCCGTCAGCACTGTGGCCGGCATCGTCATCACCTACCAGGCGCTTTTTGAGATCGTCATCGGCCATTTGTGGGCAACCCTTCATCTTTGGAGCGGCGTCCTGGCTGTGCCGTTTCTGGTCTACCACGCTTTGCCGCACAAGCAGGAAAGCGTCGCAGCAAATGGGCCATTGGCTCTAGTTTCCCCGGCGGACTACGGGCCTGCCCGCCGCCACACATGGAAGCGCGCATTTGGTGGGGCTGTAGCTCTTTGCGTGCTGCTGGTGGCCGGCACGTTGGCCTATCGCGCGCCATCTTTCAAAAATTACCGGCCCCCGGAGAGCTTCAAGCCCGCGCCGGGGCCAAATCCTTTTGCTCCCAGCCGCGCTGAGACCGAAACCGGCGGACCCGTCGCGCCTCAGACCATTGCCAACTCGCGGGCGTGTGGCGCATCAGGATGTCACACGGTGATTTACAACGAATGGCGGGCCAGCGCTCACCGCTGGTCGGAAGAAGATCAGTTTTTTCAAGAGGTACGCAGCGCCACCACAGAGGTCCAGGGAATCAAATCCACGGAGAAATGCGGCGGCTGCCATGCGCCGGTTTCCCTCCTTTCCGGATACCAAGACCCGCGGCTAGGGAAGGACATTCCCGGCTACGAAGAAGGCGACTCCTGCATCGTCTGCCACGCCGTGCGCCACGTGGACGAGCGCGGAATCGGGAGTTACGTGCTCGGGATTCCGAAGCCTTATCTCTGCGAACACATCGATGCCCCTTACGCGGCCTTCGTGAATCACTTCCTGATTCGCGTCTATCCCGCGCAGCACGACCGGGACTACAACTTGAAGATTGCCCGCCAGGCGGAGTCGTGCGCTCCGTGCCACAAAGAATTCGACGTGGTTGGCAAATATCCCGGCCTCCTGCAGGTGGAAACTCAATATGACGACTGGAAGCACAACAAGTGGAACACGGACCCCAATACTGCCCAGCGGCTGCGCTGCCAGCAGTGCCACATGTACGATGAGAGCGTTGCACACCGCGCGCAGGCCGACCCCTATGATTTGAAGGTCGGGCTGGGACTGAAATACCGCAGCCACCGCTTTGCCGCCGCCAATCAATTCATGCCTTTAGCCCTCGGCTCGCCGGGCGCCGCGGAGCAAGTCCGCGACGTGAAGAAATGGCTCACCGGCGAGCGCCTGGTGCCGGAAATTCAGAAAGTATGGCCGCGCGGCCCCATTGTTCCAATTGAGATCAAAGTTCCGGCATCAGCAGAGCAGGGCGAGATGATTGGCTTGCAGGTTGTCCTGACCAACAAGAAAGTTGGCCACAGCTTCCCGACCGGGCCGCTCAACGTGGTGCGCGTCTGGATAGAACTGGATGTGCGCGACCACGCGGGACAGGAAATCTTTCACTCCGGAGGGCTCGATCGCGAGAATCACGTTGAGCCCGGCTCCTATGTTCTCCGGCCCATTGCCATCACCGAAAGTGGCCAGTCGATCATGACGCCGGACATCTGGCATCCCAAGGGTCCGAATTACCGTCCGGCGATCCCTCCGGGAAAAACAGAATCCTTCGAGTATCGCTTCCCTGTCCCGAGAGGTGTAACAGGCCCGCTCATGGTGAAGACCCGCCTGCGATATCGCAAGGCCAACCAGTTCTTTATGGACGCCGTCTATCCTCACCAGCACCGCGAAGCTCCGACCACGGACATTTCTTCCGACTTCGCACAGATTTCGGTCGTTACCGATTCCTCCTCATCGCGGTCACTTCCGACTTTACGCATCCTTCGGGTACAACCAAAGTAATGCAAATGAGTTGTCCCTCCTGTAATCCACCCGCGTGAAGACCCACGACGGCTGTTTATTACAGAGAAATGGAAAGCTGTAAATCCAAACAAACGTCAAACGCCGGCTTCAAATCGTCCGCGGACGTTGGTTTGCTTTGCCGGTTCTGGTCGGATGACACCGTACTCGGAAACGATCCATTTTGCTGTATTACAGCCAACTCGTAGAACTGCCAGTGTCCAGACGAGATCGCAATGCAAAAACTCCGCCTGCACCTATCGCCCGTGGCGCCCTAGGTTAGAGGAAAGTCGCTCAACTCCAGGATCGTCCCGCGCACGGGAAGTATGGCAGGGTCGAGTCTCAGATCCAGCGTGCATCCACATGCATGTACAGTCGGCTTCTTGGAGACGTACTGTCCACGCTTGCCTGCCGGTCTGATCAATTCTGCCGGAACCCAACTCCTGAAGTGGCCCCATCACCGTTCTCCCTCGAAATAATATCGAAGGTTGGATTGCTGAAAGATTTCTTGTTTTCACGAAACCAATTAGGTGTAGCATGAGCGAGAAATCCTTGGTAAAACTTCTGTGGCTGCCAACGCAAGGGCTTGTAGTGCTATCGTCCGCCTCCAAGAAGGAGGGTGGGAGGACAGACACCCCTGCTTGTTATCTGGCTAAATGGGCTGAGTCGAGGCTCTCTAGATCGGCGGACAGCCGGTCCCTCAATAAACGAAGGAGGATCAGATGGAAAAGAATCTTCTCAGCATCATGGTTTGGCTTTTTTTCCTCGGCGGATTATTCGGAATGGTGATGGGATTCGTCAAGTTCTTCGGAGGCGGCACACCGGCTGAATACGGGGTCATGGGTATCGGGGGAGGGTTCTGGCTCCTCTCCTGCGCGATCGTGATCTTCATCCGCAGACGGACCGAGCCCCGCTAAGCCAGCGGCCTAACAGCAGGTAGTGCAGGGCAATGCGCGGCACACCCGGCTCGCAGAAGCCGGAGTGTCTCTATCACAACGCCGACGCCGTTATCGATGCGCCACGTTTATTGCCAGTCGACAGCGACCTTGACGACAACCTTGTGAATCGGCCCGTCGGCTGCCATCGGGGCATGGGCATCTTCGGGATAGAAAATCCCAAAGCTTCCCTGCGGTACAGTCACCCAGGAGTCCGATGCGTCAAGGAAAAACTGAATATCCTTTACTTCGTCGTAGGCTTCCACGGGGTTACGGCAAGCTGAAATTTGCTTCCAGCCGATCACGTCAGGACCTGTGATGGAATACTGGATGTCAATGTACCGGCGATGGACCTCCAACTTTGCCCCCTTTTGACCGCGGCCCTGACCACGAACGACAAGCGCATAAAGCCGGGGACCGTCAATCTCCCGGCGCCCCTCAGGAAGCTGATTCAAGTTCGTTCCCCGTAGGAATTGGAACGCCGCTCCGAAGCCGGGATGTAACTTCCTCAACCGTTCCTCGTTTGTGAGTACGTCCAAGATCATTTCCCACCTCCGTCTGAATGGTTCGAAAAACTCTCTGCGCTTGTCGAAGGCTTATTATGCTACGCAAGAAAAAAGCTGTCGAACTTAATTCCGGGAAGTGTCCGTGCTACGGATCGGCGTAGAGGCTTCCCTGGACGATGGAAGGTCGCACGATGACAATCAAAAGCAAAAGTGCCATCATGGCGGAACCCATAGGTCTCAAGCAGAAGCATGGAATCTCGTTCATGTGCGAGCAGCCTGTCCACAAACGTTTGTGACGCCGTTTCGATGACAAGGCAAGACGATAACGTATACCATATATAGTTGAAGAGAGGGCAAATAAACCCGCGCGATGCGTGGCGCGGCGGACCCGAGACCCAGCCATGATCCAACTTTCTTCAGCCGGAAAGCATTTCGGCTACAAAGTACTGTTCGAGGACCTCGACTGGCTCCTCACGCCGGGAGACCGCGTCGGCCTGGTGGGCGGAAACGGCACCGGCAAATCGACCTTGCTGAAGGTGCTGGCCGGACTCGAGACGCTTGACGATGGGACGCTCTCCATCTCCAAGGGCATCACCCGGGGATACCTTCCGCAGGACGGTCTTGCGCTCACCGGCCGCAGCGTGCTCGAAGAGTGCCTTTCGGTGTTTGGAAACCTGCTCGATATGGAAAAGGAGATAGAAGCACTCACGCATCAGATGGCGGAGCTTGACCCCTCGGGCGAAGAATACGAGCGCGTGACTGAGCGCTACCACAGCCTGGAGACGGAGTTTCAGGGGCGCGACGGCTATTCGCTCGAAGCGCAAGCGGGCGCCGTGCTCAACGGCCTGGGATTCTCGCGCGAGGATCAGGCGCGTCCGACGGAGGAATTTTCGGGCGGCTGGCAGATGCGCGTCGCGCTGGCCAAGCTCCTGCTGATTAAGCCCAATCTGCTGCTGCTCGATGAGCCCACCAACCACCTCGACCTCGAGGCACGCAACTGGCTGGAGCAGTACCTTGAAAATTATCCCCACGCCATAGTCCTGGTGTCCCACGACCGCTATTTTCTGGACGTGACGGTGAACAAGATTCTGGAAATCTGGAATCGGCGCGCCTACTTTTACACCGGCAACTACGACCGCTATCTCGCGCAGAAAGAAGAGCGCAAGGCGCAGCTCGAATCCGCCTACAACAACCAGCAGGAGCGTATCCACCATCTGGAAGTGTTCATCAAACGCTTCCGGTATCAGGCCACCAAGGCGCGGCAGGTGCAGAGCCGGATCAAGGAGCTGGAGAAGATCGAACGAATCGAGCTGCCGCCCGAGGAAAAGACCATTCACTTCTCGTTTCCCCAGCCCCCGACGAGCGGACGTATGGTGGCGGAGTATCGAGGCGTGGCCAAGAGCTATGGCGGGAAGCAGGTGTTCGCGGGCGTGAACTTCGTCATCAACCGAGTGGACCGCGTGGCCCTGGTTGGGGTGAACGGCGCCGGGAAATCAACATTGATCAAGCTCCTGGCGGGCGCGGAAAGGGTGACGGCAGGTGAAACTCGTCTGGGCCACAACGTGGAAGTGGATTACTTCGCGCAGGACCAGTACAAGGCGCTTGATCTGGAAGCGCGCCTGATCGATGACATCGCGAACGTGGCGCCGGCCGCGCTGAGCGGTCAGACACAACTGCGCACGCTGCTCGGATGTTTTCTGTTTTCGGACGACGAGGTGTTCAAGCGCATCCGCGTGCTTTCTGGCGGAGAGCGCAATCGCTATGCCCTGGCGCGCATGCTGCTGCGTCCGCCGAATTTCCTGCTGCTCGATGAGCCCACCAACCACCTGGACATGCGCGCCAAAGACGTGTTGCTCGAAGCGTTACGCAAATACACCGGCACGGTGGTGTTCGTCTCGCACGACCGCTACTTTATTGACAAGTTGGCCACGCGCATCTTCGAGATCGGCAGCGGAGAGGTCCACGACTATCCAGGCAGTTACGGAGATTATCTATGGCAAAAAGAGGGACGAGCCCCGCGCCCAGGCGGCCCGGAGCGTGAAACCGTGCTCGCTGCCTCCACCAGCGGCAATGGCAAGCTGAAAGAGCTGGAGGTGCAAGCGAAGAAGCTAAATCCGATTCTGCTTCGCCAGATGCAGGAGCGCAGCCAGGAGATCGAAGAGGAGATCGCGCGCGCGGAAGCCGACCTTGCCGCCTGCGAGCTCGATCTCGGGAACTTCAGGAGCGCGGAGGAATCGATCAGCCTTTCCAGGAGAATCGACGAACTGCGCCGTGGCCTCGATGAGATGATGCGCGAGTGGGAACAGATCGAGCTCGCCCTCGACGAGCCCGGCAAGACAGCGTTGAGCCGCGGATGAGCGGAGTCGAACGCTGTTGGAATCGGCCTGTAAAGTCTCCTTTCCGGAAAATGGCCGCCGGCCAACATAGACCCTCGTAACGCCGAAGGCTTCACTAAAAATTCCTAACCCCTGGATGCCGGCCACACGATAGTCATGTTCGGGTGTGCCGTCTCCTGACAGGAGAACAGGGTAACTGCGCAGCGTTCTAGACTGCTGGCTAAGTGCAAGGCTTTGCCATCTATCCAAAACCTGTTGCCGCCAGATTCAATCTAAGCCAATGATGCGGAGAAACTCCATGATCAAGACGAAGAGCGTCTATTCTGCCATCGAGCCGGACCGTGATGGCTTGCGGGTGCTAATAACGCGGTTTCGGGGCCGTGGCTTGCGCAAGCGGCGCTACCATGTGTGGATGCCTAACCTCGGACCAAGCGAGCGGCTCTTGCGTGACTTCCAATCGGAGAGAATCGACTGGGTCGAGTTCAAACGACATTACCGTGCTGAATTGTTTGAAGTATGCTCAATTGACAGGCGCAACCGAACGATTAAGAACCACGGCCAGAAGTTCACACTCCGTCTGCTCCATGAACTGGCAAGGCGTGGGCCGGTGACGTTGATGTGTCATTGTCTTGAAGATCAGCTCCATCGCTACCGACACATTCTTCAGACAGTCTGTGGATGAGATGACGATTTAGGATTTGAAGTCCCGGGCGGACACCCGCCCACATGCACTTCCATATTGACACTAAATGGCTTGCTCGCGAGAGAACTGGAAGTGCGGCCAGCACGGCCGGAATATGAAAACTGCCTTTCAACACTACCGGGGCTGGGCTTGACACTTCTGACGCAATGCGGCGTGCAGGCGATCCCGGACCTGGTCAGGAAGCGGATAAAGCTTCCCATCACAATAAAGCTCAATGGTTTTCCGCGTCGTGTCGAAAATAACCTGGCAATGCTGGCAACACTTGAGATGGGCTTTCAAAGTGTGCTTCAGGTCCTCGTCCAGATTTTCATCCAGATAGTTTGAGATTTCTTGGAGAACGTCTTTGCAATTCACTAAGGGTTAACCTCGTTTAAGAATCTTGCTTAACTCCTCACGCAGGCGAAGGCGTGCCCGGAACAGACGGGCTTTCACCGCACCGACGGACAGATTAAGCATTTCCGCAGTTTCCTCCGTTGAAAGTCCTTCCACATCGCGCAGAAAAAACACCGTACGAAAAGTCACCGGAAGAGCCTTGGCGGCATTGCGCAGGATGGTCTCCATTTCCACCCGCTCCATCTCTTGCTCAGGATTTAGCCGCCAATCGGCAAACTCCCTCGGGATGGAATCGCCGTCTTCGTTCGAGGGATCCTCAACCTGCACTTCCTTGCTGCTGCGCCGCTTCCGAAGTTTCATCAGCCCTTCGTTGATGGCGATGCGGACAATCCATGTGTAAAACCGGGAGTCTTCCCGGAACGTCGGCAAGTGCTGAAAAGCTTTCAGGAACGTTTCCTGGAGCAAATCCTCAGCGTCTTCAGGATTGCCAGTAAGATTCAGGCCGAGGCGGTAGATTTTCTTCTCGTACCGGTTGACTAATTCCTCAAAGGCCGCATAGCTACCTGCCTTGGCTTCAGTCACCAGGACGGATTCGTCTTTCGCAAGACCAGCTTGTGGAGAATTGCTCGTCACAGGTTTGCCGCTACTTTCAAGGGAACCACCGGGGCTGGAATTGTCGAGTCGCAAGAAAACTTTCTCCTGGCCATACTAGCCAAAAAGTGAAACGTCCGCAATCGTATCTTTTGTTCGATGCCTATCAAAATAAAAGGATACGCTCCTCTTGAGGAAAGGGCAAAGGGGCGCATCGCTCCCCGCAAACGTTCCCGGGCGTCCCCATTGCGAACCTCGCTCCCGTCAAGGCACAATAGTCGGGGATCTGCGGTCGAAGCGCCCCATTGCCAGAGCAATGGGTCCAAAGGAAACTGCGGCCCCTAAGGAGGCCACCGCGGTGCTGTTACAACCCTGTCCACCGTTCGATTTCGCGCACACGCTACGCTTTATTTTGAGCCCCCCGGCGCTGCTGAATGGCCGGGTCTTTGCACCGCTTGTTGACCATATCCAGGATGGTGAATACCGGCGCGTCGCGAGGATCAACGGCCAGCCGGTCCTGTACGGGGTTTCTGAGGATAGACGGCAGAGCAGGAAAATGCTTCGCGTCAGGATACTGGCGGGACCCGGCCGCAAAAGCGTCCTTCCGGCTGTTTATTCCTTGGTCGCCCGGCAATTCGCCACCAGCCTCGATCTCCATCCTTTCTACCGCCTCGCAAAAAAGGACCTCGTTCTTAGCAAGCTGGCGGCCTCCTTTCAGGGTCTGCGGATTCCTCAGTCGCCCTCGGTATATGAATGCGTGGTTTCCGCGATTCTGGAGCAGCAGGTGAATCTCACCTTTGCACATCAGGTAAAGAAAGCACTTATTGAAACATACGGGGAGGCTATCAACTTTGAGGGCCGGCGGTACAATGCCTTTCCGGAACCCCAAGCTCTGGCCGGCGTGACGCCGAGCGAACTTCGAAAACTACAAATTTCCGGCCCGAAGGCTCGTTACATTATCGGAGTTTCCCGTGCGGTGGCCGAAGGCAGACTCGACCTTGAGGGACTCCGATCCGTGCCGGAACAGATGATCCGCTCAAAACTGATGGAACAGAAAGGCGTGGGGCCGTGGACGGCCGAGTACGTCGGTCTGCGGGCGTTGGGCAATCTCGACAGCCTGCCCTCTTCCGACGTTGGTCTGCAAAAAGCCATCCAATATTTCTACCGGCTGCGCAAGCAGCCTGCCGCCAGCCGGGTCGAAAAAATCGCCAGGAAGTGGGCCGGCTGGCGAAGCTATGCCACTTTTTATCTATGGCTGACTTACTGGGAGCCTGCGTCCTGGAAGAAAAACCTGCTGGAGGGAATATACTCCGACACCAGGATTCGGGACCATTGAGGAAGCAACCAAACGGTTTGGCTACCCGCTAAAATTGCCGAACGTGGTTGGCAAGCAGAACCATGGTGCCCGCAGGAACCGCCACCCCGTTGATAGTCCCGCCTTGAACGTCCAACAAGGAGAGCCCTCTTACCAATAGAGGCGTAGTTGGGGCGAGCGAGCTCAAACCGCTTGCTTTGACAAATTCAGTTTGAGCGTCGGTCACCACGATGAAGGGAGTGCCTTTCAGGAGGTTTGGGCACGGAGCGAATTGAAAGGCTCCGGTCTTGTCATCCGAACCTGCTTGAATCAAGGAAGAAAAATCTCCTTGGACCGGTTGCAGGCGCAGATATACCTTGTCTGCCGCAACGCTGATGAGTCCCGTGGTTGGTTTCGTATAAATGCCATGAACCACCACCTCCTGGCCGGGAGTAAGAGTTTGGGCGTTGAAGGCAAGGTTTCCTGCATTCGCCTGGCTCGTCAAGTCAGAGGAAAGCGAATAGGCGTTGAAACTGGTAGAAGGGGAAACATTGACCGTGACATCAGAATCCAAATCGACGTTCGTACTATCATCTGGTTCGGTATTGCGCACCAGCATATCAAACTGCGTTACGTTACCACTCGAGTCTTTGGTCACCGTCAGAACCTGACCAAGGTATGCCAGCATTTGCTGGGTGATGTCATCCCGGTCTTCCACCTGGATGCCTTTGGCAACTAAATTTCCATCCGCGTTGATAAACCCATCGACCTCAACAAAACTCCCGGTGGGCATCTGATCGATGCGATTGACACCCAAAAGCTGGGTGGAATCGGTCAAATTCACGCTGAGCGCCGGACCTCTTCCTGAGAGGGTCTGAAGCACAAAACTGCTGGTAAAGCCGGTCCCCGGGCTTGAACTGTTTACACTGAGCACAAACCCTTCCAAGCTGTCGAATTCGCCGAAGCCGTTGGCTCCGGACGCCACCACCGGCCTGGCCGTGAAAACCGGCGTGACGTTCCCGGTTAGCTGTCCCTGAGAATTCACTTCGAGCGACTGAGCTAGATTGAAGTCCAGCTGTAACATGCTGATCTTACCGTTACTCACCGTTAGGGGCGGCTGGAGATTGACGGTGACATTCGTGGTCGTGATGTTGGTCGTCAACAGACTGGCAGGAGGGCTCACGGTCGGATCATATTGGGCGGCATTATTTACCGTTAAGGTCAGAATCGCCTGGTCGTAAGTACCGGCATTGATGCTGGTCAAGTTAGCAATGGTCGACGAATCCCTCAGTGTGCCAAATTCGACAACCGGAGAAGTTGGCGAGCTGTTGGTTGGAAACACCGTCAATTTGGAAGTCGAACTGCTTCCCTGGAGGTGCAGATCAAGCTCCGTAACAAAAAGTGCAAATCCAAGAACGTCGCACGAAGGCGTATCGCCGATGATCGTATAAAACCCTCCGGTTCCCGTCGTGGTTGTCGTGGATGAACTGCTCGATGAGCCTCCACAGCCGCTGGTCATTAACGCCGCTAAAAGTATCGACGTTAAGCCTGCCGATAACTTGCTTGCGAAGGCTCGTTTGACCCGAACCAGACTTCCACCCCACGAAGCGTGTGACGCCCCTCGTTCTCGCCGGGTATCAGTAATCACAAAACCCCATCTTGACGACTTTTTTAAAACCGAATAATGAGATGACAAAAACCAACCTCCGGGTTATCCCCCGCAATTGCGTCTCTTCTTGCCATAACAGCGAATACCAGGGCGACAGGTGTTAAATCCGGCCGGCGTTATCGCCCCAACAAACCTATCCTTACCTTGGCCAAAACAAAAATCGGCTTCTCTGAGCAGGCAAAAGCAGCAAGCCTTCGAACCCTCAGGCTTTCGAAACATGGAAATAATTGATTTTCCTCAATGGCAAAACGAACAGAAATACCCTCGGGGTCACTGGCGGGCCGGCCCTAAGACTCTAACCGTTCGGGTGGGCCGACCGAAACTCCATTGCGAAAAGCCAACGTTTTCCTGTACGGTTTGCACTTGTCACCTAACAAAAGAACAACCTTGCGCCCAGGGGCCTTTGACATGATCACTGCAGCTTCCTTGACCTTCCTGGAAATCAAGTTTGCCAATCACCAATCGATCAATTGAAAGGGCGTTGAAGGATGCGGAGGGTCGTGACGTTTTCTCCCTCCTCGCTCCCGAAACTGAGCCTCAAACCCTCATTCGTGATGATAACACACCCCTTTGCCTGCTGGCACACAAGTAGACGCTCGGATACCGCTGCCGGTGGCTTCGAGATCTCTCTTTGCCCTTAAAGGAAGCTGCCCGCGCACTGAACAGAGTTACAAGGTTGTGGGTTGGCAGTTTGGAAATACGTGTTGATCGTAGAAGGCAATCTTATACCGAATGGCGGAGGGAGAGGGATTCGGACTCTGCACCCTTACTGAAAACAAGTAACTTATTGAAAATGTGACACTCACGAACCGCTCCAATCGCAGAATCCATGCCTAACTGGAACGTAACTGGAACACGGCATTTTCATCTTTCTTGTATCAGCCAGATCATGGACCTGTGGGCGTACCAGAACGGTGTGCGGATCGACTTCTCCAGGCCCGGAAAACCCACAGACAATGCATACATTGAAAGCTTCAACGGGACCCTGCGAGCCGAATGTCTGGACACCCATTGGTTCGGCACGGTGGCGGAGGCCAAGGAGATGATCGAAGCCTGGCGAAAGGAATATAATGAGGGCCGTCCTCACAGGGCGTTAGGGGAGAGGACGCCGAACGAATTCGCCCATGAGATCGCGGCTAGCCGCGATCTCATGGGGTTGCAAACAGCCGAAAACTCGCCTTAAAGTTGGTACAAAAAAGCCGGTCCGGTCATTCTTTCCCGGCACTTGCTGCACATTCGGTGAGAAAATTCGATCTGATCGAGGCTGTACAGCAAGTGAGAAGATTCCCCAGCAAGTTCCTGCCGCATTACCAACCCTGTATAAAACCTGGACTTTCAAACAGACGTGATCGACAAACCCAGATCTTCCCATGTTGGGCGTGCCACCATACTTCATCTCTTCTCAGCCTAGGAAGATTTGAACACTGCAACGTCCTGTTTAATACTCCTTCAAACTGCATTTTTCCGACTTCACCAAAGTCGAAACTTGAACCCGCGGCCGCTCAGCTAACACATTTCGTCACCGAAACCCTGGCTTAAAGCCTAGCAGCACTGGATGCGGCTGCCGGATTTCGAGGGAGATCGAGTTGGTCGAGCATTTCGAGGATCTTATTGTTCAGGAAGAAAATGTACCGTCTATCGTGAATATTAAGTTCGAGACTAGCATCCCTAACGACAGCTTCATAGATGATGCCCCGGGCCACTAGAAGCGACTTCTCCACGTGATGGAGCAGCTCGATATTCTGCAGGCTGAAGACGATCTGGGGCAGTACAGCCTGAAAGATTTCGTAGGCCTCGTCCTTCTGTCCTTGTTCCGCCAACCGAAACACAGAAGCCAGGATATCCGCCGCACCCAGGCTGGGCATAACCCCGCAAATTCCCGCTGGGATCAGCTCAAGCATGTACATCCCGCCCCAGCCTTCCAGGACTCCAACTTCGCCGGAGGTTTTCTGAACGATGGCTTCGACCTTGGAGGCCATCAGAGGTTCCTCAAGCTTGATGTAACGAAAGTGCGGGTGGGTTCGGTGCAGGTTCGCAATGAATTCCAGGCTTACCGTTGGACCGCCAGGATTGAAATCCTGAATGACCATAGGGATATTAATCGCATTCAGGATTTGGTCGAAGTACCGGAAAATGTCCCGCTCTGCCAGGGGAAATAAACGCGGCACAGACACGGAAACAGCCTCTACCCCCGCCCGTTGGGCATCTAGAGCTGTTTCCTCTGCCTGCTTTGCTGAATAGGCATTCACCTGCGCGATCACCGGGACTCGTCCAGAGGCTTGACCAACCGCTTCGGCTATAATCTGACGCCTTTCGTCTTCCGAGAGCTTATAGAACTCGCTGGCGTAAGCAGGAAGGCACAGGGCATAGGCTCCACTGGCGCAAGCAAAGTTGATCAGGGCGTGCAGGCTTTCCCAATCTATTTCCTGATTCGTCTTAAATGGTGTCGGTACGATCGGCACGATTCCTCGGATTTGGAGAGTGGCACGCGCTATCGTATGTTCTTGCTTATCCATTCAATCACCTCTGTCTTAGTGAACTTAGTTTGGCACAATTTGAACGCCAGCCTTCCCTAACGAAGATTCCTGGATATTGCGCTAGTGTAGTGAGTTATAAATAGCTTTACAATCTGGAGGTTTCCAGTATACTGCGAAGCATGATGTGGAAACCACCGGAACCGTTGCCGATTTCCTCGGAACAAAGGCAGACACTGGAGGCTTGCATTGCCGCTCGCAAGACGCCCCAGCGTTTGGTCTTGCGGGCCCAGATCGTTTTGAAGGCGGCGACGGGAATGGCCAATCATCGCATCGCCCGAGAGTTGAACACAAGCCGGCCCAGCGTGCTGCTCTGGCGCCGGCGCTTTCTGGCCGGCGGGCTGGCGGCCTTGACCGAAGACGCTCCGGGGCGCGGTCGCAAACCGCAGATCAGTCCCGAGAGGGTGAAGCAGATCGTGGAAGCCACCCTGCATCAAAAGCCCCCGGCGGCAACTCATTGGAGCACGCGCACGATGGCCCGCGCCCAGCGCGTGAGCCAGACGATGGTGCAGCGTATCTGGGACGCCCACGGGTTGCAACCTCAGCGCACCCGGATCTTTAAGCTGTCCCGTGATCCGCACTTTGTGGAGAAGCTCACCGACGTGGTGGGCTTGTACCTGAACCCCCCGGATAAGGCCTTGGTCCTGTGCGTGGATGAGAAGAGTCAAATCCAGGCATTGGACCGTACCCAGCCCGGCTTGCCGATGAAGAAGGGACGCTGCGGGACCCTGACCCATGACTACAAGCGCCACGGGACCACCACCTTGTTTGCGGCCTTGAACGTCTTGCCGGGAACCGTGCTGGGCGAGTGCATGGCGCGACATCGACACCAAGAATTTCTCCACTTCCTCCGCAAACTGGATCGAGAAACGCCGCCCGAGTTGGCGCTGCATCTGATCCTGGACAATTACGGCACCCACACCCATCCTCGCGTCAAAGTTTGGCTGGGAAAACATCGCCGTTTCTACCTTCATCCCACGCCCACCAGTTCCTCCTGGCTCAACCTGATCGAACGCTGGTTCCGCGAACTGACTCAGAAGCGCCTCCGCCGAGGAGCCTTCGCCAGCGTGGGCGAACTGCAAATGGCCATCCAGGAATACTTGGACCAGAACAACCGCCAACCCAAACCCTTCGTCTGGACGGCCCGTGTGGAGGATATCTTAGCCAAGGTGAACCGTTGCAAAGCTATTTTGAATTCACTACACTAGAAGACAGAATACTTAAGTACCATTGCAGGGCGCAGAGAGTGATCTTGCAACTCAAATGCCGTCTATAAGTAGCGGAGGTTGCAGTTTGGGCATGACCTCTCAAGCATTGTGGTCCGATACCTATTCCCTTGCCACTGGATACTCAATCCCAGAAATGTCAAAGCTATAATGACCAGAGCCGACGGTGCAAATAATACGCCCATTACTTACACCCAGGAATTTGACGTCGTTCGCTTTCCGCAATGTTTTTCCGGTTTCCTTGATCTTGCTCGGGTCAATGCCGGGAAGGAACACCTTTCCCGTGCTGCCTACCGGGATTTCAAGATCAATAAGTAGCGTTCCGGCGTTCCTTCGCCAGCGACTCACAATTCTTCCGCGGACAGAATCATATTCCGCCTTTACATAGGCCAGATCTTCAAGGGGATAAGGACGAAAAATGACATTCTTGAAACCGGGCTGTCCCGGATCAGGGGAAATTCCAGCCAGGGCCTTATAAAACCACCGCGCTACGCTGCCGTACATGGCGTGGTTATGAGAGCCACGTCCGTCCCAGTTTTCCCATAACGTCGTCGCCCCTTTGGAGATTTCATATCCATAACTTGGGAACGTCATTTGGTTCATGAGAGCATATGCTATATCCGCTCGCCCTCCTGAGGTAAGCACATCGAGTGTGAGTGGGGTACCATACATGCCGGTATCAAAATGTCCCTTATTATCTTGCAGAATTATCTCAACCAGGCGGTTGAGTACGGCCTTGACGTGTTTTTGCGCCACCAAGCCAAAGGCTAAGGGGAAAACATTTGCCCCCTGGCGTCCGTCGTGATATTGGCTGAACACCTCGTTAAAGAACCTCCTGTTAACCGCGGCTTTGGCAGAATGTGCGAGCGCGGCAAAATGACGTGATTCTTCAGTCCGCTCCAACACGCTGGCAATTCGTACCATCAACTGAGACACGTGTGCGTAATAGCAGGTATTGACCAGCGGATTAGGAATCTTGACTGGTGTGGGGGTTGCCCACTCGCCGAGGCACCAACTCCCAGGCTCCTCCCGAACTACCAACCCATTTTCATCCGTACTTTTCCTCAAGTACTCGATCCATCGCTTCATGCCGGAGTAATGCTCTTCCAGAAGACGGCGATCACCGTAATAAAGGTACATGAGCCAAGGGACAATCACGTAAGCACATCCCCACGGCGGCCCTCCGCCTCCGCCTTCGAATGGCACCGTGTGGGGCACAAACCCTGTCTGAGAGTTCTGGGCGTCGCGCATGTCCCTAACCCACTTCGTATAGAAGGGCGCCATATCGAAGTTAAACATTGCAGACTCGGCATCTACCTGCCCGTCCCCCGTATATCCCAACCGTTCCCGATGTGGGCAATCACTTGGCACCCCACAGTGCATGTTGCTAAGCTGGCTCCAGCGCGCGTTGTGGAGGATCCGATTGAAGAGGGCGTTTGAGCATTCAAACTTACCCGCCTGTTCAACGTTTGTATGCACAACACGCCCTTCTAAGCTGGTTGTCGTCAGTGGCTCCGGAGCGCCGTTGACTTCTACATATCGGAAACCATGCCATGTGAAGCGCGGTTCATAAGACTCTAAGCCGTCTCCCTTGAGCACATAACTATCGGTCTGACCATAGTCCTTCCCTCCCTCCTCAACGAATCGCAGGCTAACTCTCCTTCCCCGAGGCCCACGGGTCTTTAATCGTGCCCACCCCGCCAGGTTTTGCCCCATATCAAATCGGCAAGTCCCTGGCCGCGGGCTCGTCACCGAAATAGGCTGAATCGTCTGGACAATCCTGTCTGGGACCGAGATCTGAGCTTCTAGTGGCCCCACCGGTGGGCGAACTACTTCCGCCTGTGTCCACGCTGTGGCTTCATAATCAGGCTCAAGCCAGCTGTTCATTTCAAGTCGGGCATCGTAGTCTTCGCCGGTAAAGATCCCGTCGTGTGTGATAGGCCCTGACGTAGAAACCTTCCAGGTCTCGTCGGTTACGACAGTTTCGATAATTCCAGCTGTAGATCCGCACTCCATCTGAAAAATCACTTTCGGCGACTCGTACCACATGTAGCCTTCTGCTAAGCGGTCCCTTTGGTTAGACCAACCGTTGCCTAGAATGATTCCAGCGACGTTACGTCCTTCTTGCAGGTATGCGGTGACGTCGTAGGTCAGATAAAGCGCTCTCGTGCGGGTCTTATCGCGGAAAGGATATATCAAATTTTGGAGCGATCGTGAATCGTAGTCAGTTTGGTTTGGCGATAGGACATGGTCCCCAACCTTCCTCCCGTTTAGGTAGAGTTCATAGAAACCCAGGCCGCAAATATAAGACCGAGCCGACGCTACAGCTTGTGGGAGTTCAAACACTTTGCGGAAAAAGGGGGCCGGTCCTGTGTAAGTGTGTTCCCGTCCCACTTCTTCCGGCGTGCAACTGATCCATTTTGCCTTCCAGTCACTTTTTTCTAGCAGCCCTATCTCCCACAACGCCTGTGCACTCCAGCTCGACGCATTTCCCCCTTGGTCCCATATCCGCACTTTCCAGTAGCAAACCTCTCGTGATCGTAGCTCTCGACCTGCATAGCCAATATGTGCACAATCTTCACTTAGTACTTTCTCCGAATCCCACAGATCGCCTATCCCGGAAAGTAATTTTTTGCGGCTGCTGGAGACTACGATCTGATATGCCAGTTGTTTGGCCCCTCGTTGGCGGGCTTCCAACTGCCAGTCCAGCCTTGGGCGTCGTACGTCGATCCCCAGTGGGTTGCTCAAATACTCAACAGTCAGATGTACCGGTCTTATTTGCGCAGCTTGCTGGTCCCGCTGAGATGCCCCAATGCCTGACTCTGCTGCAGCAATCGCTGCCGTCTTGAGAAATGCTCTTCGAGATAACATCAGCAGATCGCCCCCCATTTATCCGGCATTATTATCTAAGTGTATATTTGAGAATTAAAATACTTCGCAGGATGTTCCTTCTAGGTATCGCGAGTTAGCTAACGCCTTTACCCCGCTTACACAACGGCAATCGCTGTCCTAATTCAAACTCAGAGTCGATGCAAGCCGCGCCTGCCAAAAGAGTGGGTCCCCTTGAAGGGCGCGATGCAGGAGCGTACGGGCTTGCGGTCCGTGCCCTAAAAAGTGTTCAGCAAGACCAGCAACGTAAAGTTCACGCGCGGTCGCTTTTCGCTGCGTGGGAAGCTGTGTCAGCCCGACGAAGACCTTATTGGCCGATTGAGTATCCCCAAGTTGCAATTGTGCTATGGCAGCAAACAGCTTTGGTATTCCTTTTATGGAATAGCCGGCAACACCTCGTTCTCGTATTCCTTCTTTTACGGCGATTTTCCAAGCATTTTGCGCTGCCTTGATGTTCCCTTCGGCCTTATATGCTTGACCCAGCCAGTAGTACGCTTGAGAGTCGTCGGGTTTGTTTAGCTTACCAATACCAAGGCTAACGGGATAATTGGCAGCCTGTGAAAAGTCTTCCACTGCGAGGTGCGATTTCCCGATCCTAAGATCCTCCATTCCCTTTCCGATGGTCGCCCAAACATAAATCTGCCTATTGATGATGTGCCCGGGCATGAACTGATGTTTCAACAACACGCTGAGCGCATTCTCGAAACGCTTCTCTTGAACGTACAACCGAGCTAAACGAATGGCTACACGATCGTGCTTGAGAACACGCGGAGGAGCATTTTGAAACATTTTTTCCCGATGAACCGTATCACCTTCAGCCATGTATACGTCGTCAAGCGAGGCATATAGTCTGTACTCATCCGGGGCAAGCCGAATAGCGGTTTCATAGAAGGCAGCGGCCTTCGGCAAGTCATGCTTCACTTCCTGTTCGTATACGCCTAAGTTTCTTTCAAGTACAGAGTATCTGAACCTCTCACGTTGGGCCTCGCGCCACAGGCTGGCGGCCATGTCATACCTGCTATGCGCAAAATAGAAATTTCCCAAGAAATACTTTGCGTGGGCATCATCAGGGTTTCGCTTGATTACCTCTGCTAAAACTTGAGCATCAGTGATCCCGCTGGGGAACACGTATTGGTAGGGTGCCCGGGCAGCTTGCTGATAAAACCGCGTCCCTTCTGCATCGTTGCCCTCGTCGAACGCGTTGGAAGCCAAGTAATAGTATGTGAGAGAAGAAAACTTGGAGGATTGGAGGGCTGCCAGCGCCGCTTTGAGGATGGCGTCGGACGATGACAGATCACCTAAGCGACGATACCATGCTGCCACCTCCAAAGAATCATGCAGATACGGTGTGTCGATTAAATTTGTATTTCCGCGTGTGTATGTGTCCAGCATCATGGCAACACTTCTGCCCTTAGAAATTCGAGACTCCTCCGCTTGAGCATAGGGTGAAAGAGGCATCATCCTTAGCGCCCGGTTGATTGTCTTTGCGGCTTCTTTCTGCTTCCCTGCCAGGCGGAATGCAACCGCCAAATCGGTGAGAGCCAGCGGATCCATAGAATTGTGATCGATTGCTCGGCGCAGCCATTTAATGGCCTCTGTATACTTCCGTTCCTGTATTAAGGTTTCCCCCAGCTCTACGTATGCTGCTGGCAGGGGAGCGCCAAAATGAAATGAGGACCAGAAGTAGTTAGCCGCCATATGCAGATGCCCCTGAGACCTGCAAATCAAGCCAAGGGTATAGTCGACGTATGGATCGGTGCTGGTGTCGGCAGAGGCAAGAAGCTTTTTTGCTCCCGCAAAATTTGCACCCTGATAATCGCGCCAAGCGAGCTTTAGAAGTGCCGGCACAAAACCCGGCTCCTGATGCACTGCCTGATGATAGAATTGATATATACTGTTCTCTCCTCCAGCACTTGCTCCTTCCAGCCCGTACCTCTTCTGTTTTTTGACACCCAGATTGAATAGTTCCTGAGCGGACATTCTGCCCGAAGCATGCGGGGGAGACCGAAGGGTGCAACTGGCCGAAGTGAAATCGGGGTTCCCGTCCACGGGTTCTGATGCGGTCCACTGCAGTAGTCTATGACCGCTCTTTGCAACAATTGAGATTGCAAGTTTGTGCCGTGCGCTCAAGAGGTTGGATACAGGAACTGCAAACGTCTTCGTGATACCGGGCGTGAACGTGACGGAATCAAATTGCTGTATGTCTTCGGAGCCAAATTTCACTGAAACTTTGGCCCCAGCGATTGGAACCGTTGAGAAGGCAAGAATCGTTACGTGAGGCTGCCCCTTTTTTGAGATTGGACGAAAGTCGACGTTAAGTGCCAGTTTACTGTTGGCCGCCAGGAACCCGCCGTGAAGGTCGCGTACAGGGTACCAATACTCCCTGAAGGATACGAATCGGTGAGGTTGCATGAACTCGTATTTGAACTGCGTCTCGGTTCTTCCGGTTTGAATCTCATCATAGGGCCCGTCGCTGTCGGTCAGCACGTCTTCCCATGCCTTGCCCGCCTGGTCACGTCCCCAGGTCCAGATCTTCTTCCCGGGCAGGTTGCGAAAATCTGCCACATGTACAATTCCATAATCAGAATCGTGATAGTACGCCCCAAAGAAGTTTCGCCGCACCTGACAGGCAAACAAAGAATTGCCTTCATATGCGTTTTTGTACCAGCTCCAATCGACTCCGTGGTTGACCGGATAGGTGAACACCCCCGTGTCCGTATAAGCCTCGCGCATCGGGAAGATAAGTTGCAGATCTTTCGTAGCGTAGATGGCGCCGACACCCCAATACCAGTAAAGATGAGGGAGGGGTGACGCGTTGAACAACCTGACTCGAACTTCCAGCCGTGCACACTGCGGGCGGAGAATCAGGTCCTCCTCCCACAGCATTCCCGTGACCCAATCCATATTACCTAATGAGACCTCCGCGGTTCCGTCGGGAAGATTGGAGATTTTATACGAAACCGGGGAAAAGGCATCTGCTGAATGGGAATCAGGAAAATTAAATTCAAGGCCGCCAGAAAACCATGCGCCACGCACTCCAACGGGAAGCGGTTTTATGACATGGTTGTGGTAGAAAACTTCTCTGTGAGCAATCTTGTCATATAGCGATACGACTCGACCGCCGAGGCCTGGCAATATTGTGGCCTTCAGATATGTGTTCTCCAGGAAAACTGCACGATAGGACTTTAATTCGCGGCGGCGCGTAACATCGTCAAGCAGAGCGTATGGATAAACACGCCTTGGGGTAACAAGCGGAAAAGGCGGGTTAGGATTAGGTGCACCGAGGGCATAAGTAGGAATCTGGGTCGGACCTTCCCAAGCCCGGGCGGCCATGGCCCTTCCAGAAATCAGAGTGACAAACAAGAGCAAGAGGCCCCTATGAAATCGATAGGTCTGAACGTTCATGAAAGGTGTCCCTTCAAATCGGCCAGCCTGCAGAGAAGGCGTAGACTAACATCAGGGCCTGAGGATGAAAGTGTTGCACAGGGTTATTCACGTGGGACCGGCTTCCTTCTCTCCGAATCCTACGGCCACACGGTCAATGCGGCCCGCTCTCACAAAGCGAATCCCCCTTCGGAATCAACTTTCCCAGAGACTGGGGCGCAGCCGTTAGCGGAGTTTAATCCGCACTATCTCGTATATTCGGATTGGCGGCAGTTTAAAGCGCACCTCGTCTTTCGAAGCAATATAGTCGACCGGGATGGCCTTCGTAGAATCTGGGCTGAAAGCAGTGACAGATTTCACAGTTCCGGACGGTAAATGCATTTTGACATGCAAATCCTTAAGTATTCTAGGAGCGTAGTCACTTGCAGGACCTCCCAGTTCAAGCCCTCCTCCAACGAACTGAGCTTTCCTGGGAATGGGCGTGTAATAGTTCACGAAGTGCATTGTGACCACTCTGGCGCCGTCAACGGTCTTTTGCCAGACATTACACTTGAGTCCTGGCAGTTGTGAGTTAGAGATAGCGGATAAGGATTGCCCAGTCTTTTCCTCTATCAATCCTTGCAGGTCGTTCCAGCGCTTTGGCGGAGGCGGGTACGGATATTCGGGAATACGCGTCGCTTTATACAACTTGACTAATTCCGGGAGATCGTTGGCTTGGTTTTCTCTCATGAGATATAAGGCGAAACGCGGAACATAAACAACATTTTCAATTCGGCGAACCCGCACCATCGAGCCTTTTCCAATCCTCTGATCAAGAAATAACTCGGCGGACCGCGCGCGCACAAGTCCTGCGGAGTCATAGAGGCCTGCTTGTCCGATGTCAATCCATGCGCCCCCACGCTGAGCGAATTCATGAAGTTGAGTAAGGGTGTTTTGCGACAAATACAAGAGGTCTGGTGTTATGACTGCTCGATACCGGGAATGCAATTGATCGGCAACAATTTGGGAGGCTGGGATCACATCATACGGAATGTGATGATCGGACAGGTACTGAGAGAGGACATAGGTGTCGAACAAATTCTTAAAGTTACCCCAATACATCTGATCGTAGTCAAAAACTAGAGCGACGTCAGCGAGACTTCTGTACCCTTTGAACAGCTCCGGATGCTCCTCGAAAAACTTACGGTACTTCATTCGCGATTCTGGCTCGCGGTATCCTCCTTGGATAAGCGCGCCTCCGCCCCCGGCGGCAGCCTCAGCTATTCCCAACTCGATCCCAGGAGCATCCTGCGCATTGTAGAGGAGAGTCCCGGCGGTGAACCCGAGGCCGAAGGCAATTTTGTATTGGAGAATGTTGTCTAAAAAGTGGCGTGGTCCTAGCTCGCCGGGCCGTTGCATCTCCTCGAACATGATTAGACGAGTGTAGGGTGCCCAATCTGCCGGATTTTTTCCACCTTCCACGCGCGAGCGCACACCGTCCAGATGGGCAAAAGGTCCCTCATTAGCTATGACGAAGAAATTCGGGTTAACTTTACGGCCTTCGTCCCGGACCGCTTTTAAGAATTGCCCATTGCTATAAGCCCAGAAAGCTTGGGTGTCATACCAGAGCGCGCCATCCCCCGGGTATCCCAGATGTAACGAAGACACATCGTTTGTTCCAAACCGCTTAAGGCACTCTGATGGAGTGTACTTTTGTGCGATGTACTTTCGAAAATCTTCCTGGTCATAGCGTCCGTAGTCGTGGAGATCCATCTCATCTACAAAAACTCCGTCCATCCCGGTCCGTGCAATATTGAGGGTCACCGCCAGAAGAAAATGACGCCAGATTGGGTTGTTAACGCACATATCGTAGCGTTTGTACGGGTAATTGGGATCATCTTTTCTTAAATACTTAGGTCGCGGCCAGTTCGAAAACATCTGGGCTGTTACCATATCTTCCGGAGGGCGCGGTCCGAATCCAAACTGCCGAAAACGGTTCCAGTGATCAAAGAACTCCCAAAATCCAGTCCGCTTGATGGCGTCACCCAACACTGCCTCATTGTTAATGTAGGGGATCACCCATTTGACGCCGGCCTGATGCATGGCCGAGACGTAATGCTGCAACGTGACGATTCTCTGGTGGGCTTCCTGGGCGGTAATAAGGGTAGTCCGCGTTCCTTGCGGTCCGCCAAATATGCCTTTCGTTCCATAGACACTGCTGAAGGGGTCATCCTCACCCACATGCATCAACGTTGGCGGCGCTGCCGCGATTTTCTTCAGATATGCGGGGTTATTGACGTGACCTTGGCTGTAGTCGATCAGGTAGGTAAAGGGAACGGTGGTTCGCCAGGCTTCCTGGCCCAACAACATTCCCGTTGAAAGCAGAATCACGCCTAGTGCGAATAAGCAACGTTTTCTATAGACACCTGACATCTGTCCACCTCGCATTGTTCACCTGCGGATATCGTTTGAATTCCGTCCCGAAAGCTGTCGACTGAGCTTGGCGGATTGACCGTCCCCTTGACGGACCCACTCCTCGTTGAAGTGCACGTATTTAATGGCCTGCACGTTATAGCTGTAAGTAACGTCCAGGGAGCCATCCTTGGCTTGGATTAGTGACGGGTAGTCGAACCGTCCGCCGGCCTTGTTTTCCAAGTGCCGCGTCCATTTCCAGGTGTTCCCTCCGTCAGTGGAAATGGAGACGGCTAAACTGTCCCGTGAGGTAGCTCGATCGTTGTAAACCATGAGCAGGTGTCCATCGCGAAGCATGACGGCCTCAATCCCACTACCGGGATTCGGAAGTTGGGTCGTGCTCACCTCCGACCATGTAAGTCCACCGTCCTCGGATTCGCTACGCTTAATCCGCCGGTCAGGACCTTCGTCACGGAAGAACGCTACCAATTTGCCGTTTTTCAGTCTAACCACTGACGGCTGGCTAATTCCTATTCCAGGAACAGGATGGCTGATGACCCACGTCTTTCCATTGTCATGGGTCAGCGCCATAGCGGTGATGTTAAAGTTTTCGTTGCCCAGCGGCAACAGAAGGGTTCCATCTTGCAAAATCAACGGGTGCGCCCGGGGCATCCAACCGAGCCGCCTCGCCATCTGGTTCTTCAACCGTTGCTTGAGTTGCGCAGCTTCCGGGCCGCGGGCGTACCGTTGGATAACTTCATCCAAACCCCGTATGTGCGGCACCAGAAGGCCTTCCTTCTGCCAATGCGGGGGGCCGGGTTGCTGGTAGTCGGAGGAAATCTTGTACCAAACCAGGCTGCTCCCCCAAGTCCATTGAGGGACATCGAGGAGGGTGACGTGGATTAACCACAAGCGGTGCTGTCGATCAATAATCAAGGCGGGATTGTTGTCTGAGAGCCCGAAGGTGTCCGACATAACGAAAGGTCTGCCCCATGCGCCGGCGCCAGGCCGCCGTCGCGCGCCTCCAATCCGGACATCATCGCTTTTGTCAGCATCTTTCTCGTACTCGTAGGAACTCAATTTCGGACCGTTTTCATACCACACTGCCAACAGATCCCCGTTCGGGCACTCAACAAGGCATGACGCGTGTACATGCCCCTGGCTGCCCGGAGGAAAAATGAAGTCGCTTTCGTATCGCGCTTGTCCGTAGGAGTTCAGAAAAGGAAGCGTTAACCATAAGAATGCCGCCCCGATGATCTTTACTCGGGTCCCGGCAGAGCGAGAGCGCGTTATCCTCCTTGATGACCGGCGAGGCAGCTCCATCAAATCCCATCGAGTACAAATAGAATTCCACCCCCTGACACGCATTCCGGCAGTATTCTCCGCATTCGTAGTCGGAAGTTGAGTTTGCCTTCTTCCGCGTGCCGTAGCAAGCCCTAGGACCCAGGCGCTCCCATCAAACCGGGCGGCTCCAAGCCTACCAGAGCAGTTTCAACGCCACCTGGCCGAGCCGAGGTTGAACGTCGCTGCCAATTTGGCCAAAGTTCGAATCCTGCATGAGGATATCGGGGGCTCCCAAGTTATTGTGGTTGAAAACGTTGAAGAATTCCCCACGAAATTGAAGCATCGTCCTCTCGCCGAGTTTGAAGTTTTTCATCAGGGCAACGTCCAGATCATCGTATCCGGGGCTGGTCACCAGGCCGCGCCCCGCGTTCCCGTACCGATATACTGTGCTAGGGGGATTCTGAAAACATGCAGTGTTGAACCACTCGCCGACCCCTGCGCCTCCGGGCACATTGTTGGGATTACAGACCACGTCTGGAGATTCATACTGTTGTCCCGTGTTGGCGGGATCGCTACCGGTTCGGATGGTAATCGGATACCCGCTCCGGAAGGTGCCAATGGTGGAAAACTGCCAACCCCCGATTGCTTCGCCTAACACGCCATGTGCCGACCGAGCGAACATCCCACCCGGACCGAAGGGCAAGTCGTAGATAAAGCTGAACACGCCGGCGTTGGTGATGTTATTTCCTGCCGGCCCCCACTCGCGCGTAAAATTGGTCCGGTCCTCGGGGCCGCCAAGGGATCCAAACTCGTCGGCATCGGCAGCTATGTTGTAAGTCTGATCGAGGGATTTGCTCCAAGCGTAGGACCCCAGAAAGGTCACTCCGTGGCTCAGGCGCTTTTCGAGCTTAACCATGCCCCCGTTGTAATTGGCGCTAAAAGCGGACATGGCGGTCTGGATAGACTGGAACGCCGGGTAGGGCCGTCGGGGAGCAGAGGGGCCAGGTCCCGGAGTAGGCGCGTTGACATCCACAATACCGTCAAGGTGCGTGGTGTGCGATCCCGCATATTGCAGGGTTAGCAAGGTGGTAGGGGACAACTGGCGCTCCACGTCAAATATCCAGCTCTGGGTGCTAGGGGTCTGGGTGTAGGTAGGACTGATGGCATCGATGGTGGTAGAACTCCCACCCGGTTGGACGTTAGCAAACATGTCCCCAACGGTAAAGGTTGGCGTCGGTTGCGTGTTGAGAATAATGGCGTCTAGTGCATTAGGGTAGTTGTTAGCCAACGATGTCGGCCCGAGATCCACGGCCCGGCCGTAGAACCATCCGTATCCGCCCCTGACCACCGTCTTAGGGGTGATGCGGTATGCAAAGCCGAAACGTGGCGCAAAGTTTTTGTGCGCCCCCTGGAAATACTTATTGCCCACCTGGCCCTGGGGAGTGAGCTGCTGCGTTTGGAAATCAAAGTTGCGCATTTCACCATTCAGGTCAGCCAGGACGGGAACCAAGTCATAACGAAGTCCTAGATTGAGGGTGAGCTTTGGCGCCACCTTCCAATTGTCCTGAAAATAGAAGTTGAAATCCGGGTATGAGATCACCATCGGAGGTGAAAGATAGCCCGCCTTATTCTTGAAATAGGCTCCAATGGCGGGAAGACCTAGGAGAAAATCCGCGAAGGGATAGCCTGTATAGGCGCCGGTATCCACTACCCAGGCGTAAGGCAGATTTGATGTGAATCCCAACGGAAGCGTGGGATTGGTTACTTTATGAAAGATATCGAAGCCCGCCGTCATGCTGTGGGCTCCCTTTTGGATGAACAGGTTATCCGTAAATTGATTGGTTTTCTGATCGTACCCGCCCGGAGTTTGATCGTGGATTAGGTTGAATCCTTCTGTTACCAGAGGAACCCCGATCGTATGGGGTAAACCTTGCCAATTCAGGATGGGGCCCCAGTCCTTGGCGTTTTGAGGCCCGATCAAATAGGTCGAGGTGTTATAGCCATAGTGGAATTCATTGAAAAGCGTGGGACTAAAGCTATGGGTTTCGCTGACCAAGAGGTTGTAGCCCCCTTGGGTGACCTCGGAATTCTCGAGCGGATTGCCTCCAGCGCCAGGGACGCTGCCCAGGAGCGAAGGCCCGGTGCGCGCATAACGCGCGAAGATATTGTCCCGGCTGGTAAGCTGATGGTCCAGCCGCGCTACGTAATCGTCATTATCGAAATTGTTCGGGTTATACCCATTATAATTGTTGGCCACACCCGGCAGGTCAGGCAGTGGGAGCCTGGCCAGCAAGGCCTGCATGCTAGGGTCGAGACGGTCTTTCGGAATAATATTCCCCTGAAAGGGCTGGCCGGTCGTTGGGTCGATGATTACCCTGCCGGGCAGGAGGCTTGAAAAGTCCCCGTTTCGGAAAGCAGCAGGAGGCATCGACGCGAGAGTCGGTGCGATGACCGGATTTCGCGTACCTTCGTAAGCAAAGAAGAAGAAAGTCTTGTTCTTACCATTGTAAATCTTCGGCAAGACCACCGGTCCGCCGAGGCTTACTCCGAATTGATTCTCATGATACGGAGTTCTTTCTTGGGCGAACGGGTCGCGAGCGTTAAAATCCGTGTTCCGCACAAAGTCATAGGCGCTGCCGTGCAGACTATTGGTTCCCGATTTGGTGACCACGTTCAACTGCACAGGGCTGGTTCCGTTCAGCGCGGAATAGCCGGTGGTCTGCATCTTGAATTCTTGAATCGAATCAATCGGCGGCACTATGGTAATCTGGCCCAGGTAGGCCCCCCGAACGCTCGCGCCGTCAATCATGAAAGAGGTTTCATTATCCCGCTGGCCTTCCGCGGAAAGCGACACCCCCTGCTGTGCAAGGGTGACAGTTTCATTCGAGTTGTAAGCCGAGGAGGCGCCTGGGGTGACGTCAGCGCTGAGTTGAGCCAGCTCCAGGAAGTTACGACCGAGGAGGGGCAGATTAACAATGCGATCGTTGCCGATCACTTGCCCCTGCGAGGCATTCTCGGTTTGAAGCAAGGGCGCCAAGCCGGACACGGTGACTCTTTGCGTAACATTGCCCGGATGCAACGTTACATCCACACGCAAAGATTCGCCCACTCGTAAAACGACGCCTGCTCGGACCATCGACTCGAAACCCGTCATGTCTATGCGCACGGTGTACACGCCGACGGGGAGAAATGGAGCATTATAGTCCCCCAAGGCGTTGGTAATGGTCTGCTGGCGGATATTGGTCGCCTGATTGATTATGCTCACATTAGCACTTGGTATTACAGCCCCTGAGCTGTCCTTAACGGTTCCCACGATACTGCCGGAGGCCGTTTGGCATTGGCCGACTGAAGCGCCTGCAATCATTAGCAAGCCCGCCGCGAACCCCATCACTACAAAGCTCAAAATTCTGTTGCGTGACATTCCCGTATCCTCCTGATACAAAATCTTCCAACCAAGGCTTTAGCCGAAATTGTCCGTCCTTTTGTGGACACACAAGGCCCAAACGCAATAAATTATGAGGGAAAGCAATCACAGCATCGTAAGCAATAATGCGTCTTCCCTCATCCCCGAATGGAAAACGTCTTTACTTTTCCGCTGTGACCGCCAAAACTTAATATATGCCATTGGGCATTCAATCCTCTCATCCCACAGTTGGTACGACCCATGGAACAAATTGGTAATACCTCAGTCGCTGGGGATTGTCAAGCACAATCTTCAGTGATATATTGGTTTTTTTGACTTGACCAAAAAAAAGCAGCGCCTATAATCAAAGGTGATAAGACCTCCACAAAGAAATGGCATTACCAAATATGCTGGTATCGAGATGCCGCAGTGAGCACGACCATTAAGAGCCTAACTCGTCGACGCAGCCTAAACAACGCTTCCGAACTCCCCGAGATCGAAGGGGCCTCACAGGTTCTATTGAAACTCCGCGCTCTTATTACAGAACACCCATATCAGCCCGGAATGAGGCTTCCTCCGGAACGTCTACTTGCCCAAAAGTGGAGGGTTGGGCGTCCGGCAGTCCGCGAAGCGATCAAGGCGCTCACTATGCTGGATGTTCTAGCGAGTCGCCGGGGCGACGGTACCTATGTGAAATCCCTATGCGGTCTTTCCGTGGGGTGGACAGCGAAGGTCGAGGAGTTCAATGCGAGTTTTGATATGGTCGAGTTGCTTGAAGTCCGCAAGATGATTGAGCCAAGAGCCGCTGGCCTTACAGCCGTTCGAGCTACGGCCAGCCAGATCGATGAAATTAGGCAGGAAATGTTGGCTCAGGAGAGACAAGTCGACAACCGCCATCTGATGGGTAAGCACGACTTTCGCTTCCATGACGCAATCATCAACGCAGCTGGCAATGGCGTATTAGCCGACCTGAATCGAATTTTGGGACCGCTACTGCTCAAGAGCCGTTCGATTACTGCGGCCACAGCACCGGATATGAACCAAATGATAGAGGAACACTGGAAGATATTCGACGCTATTACCGGAGGTCAGTCGGATCTTGCTGAACGTGCGATGCTCGATCATCTCCACACAGTTGGGCTCGATCTGATTTCCGCCCGTAGCACAAGACCTATTTCATCTGAACCTTTCGAAGGCCCGCGGCCTCATCGGAATAAGTGACTGCTTCTGAGCTTGCCACGGGCCATGCGAAATTGCACTCAAAGGCATGAAATCACGCTACTCGTATTATATAGAATGATTCCCCGCCGGCCGTGTGTGCCCGGGAGTGGCACATTTACGTGCCCGGTTCTGTCGGCTGGTTCCGCGGAGGTTGCCATCCAATTAACTTCCTGTCTTACCGTCAATTTTTCCCCGGTGCATATGCTCTTTTCGATGTCAGCACGTAGTGTCCGCCTTGTCCAATACGGATAACCGCGCGGTGTCCGCCCTCCGCCAGCACAGCCGATCGCGCTCTCCCATTTACTTGAATGACGTTATGACCCTGAGAAACAGGCATGGAAACGCTTGCTTCTATGCCCATTGGTAGGTCTATAGTGGCAACAAGACCCCCTCCCGAATCGGATCGGTACTCTACCTTGATGGGCCCATGCGGAGAAGGCTCATATCCACGTGCCCACTTCAGCCCCGCCAGGTCCGGTCGAATCGACACTTGACTGAACCCGGCAGCAACCGGTTTGATCCCAAGGATCTCCTCGGTCAGCCAGACTGTCGGCCCGCTTGACCAGCCATGGGCCAAGCTCACAAAGTACCCCCGGCCAAAATCGGCCCGTAAGGCCGGATGATATCCATGCTTGGGCAATCCGAAGACGTATGCTTCCCAGAAACTCGTCGCACCGCGTCGAATCATCCCACCCCAATATTTACGAATCCAGTTCAGCGCAGCTTCCCGGTGGCCTGCCGATGCCATGGCTGAGATTACATAGAAGTTATAGTAGGGAGTGATCCTGAACTTGTTAGGCTGAGAGAGGACTCTCCGCCAGATGGCCTGGGTTTCCGATTTGTCGGCAAGTCCGGAGTATATTGCCATGGCGTTGGGTTGCCATCTGTCGCCGAATGTCCCTGTCCGCGGATCAAGCATATATTGAAAAGCAGCCTGGCGAATCTCTTTGGCTTTGGAAGCGAAACGATCCGCTTTCGACATGTCTCCGATCTTCCGCAAGAGCCACGCGCCCTCCTTAAAAGCTGCGTAGTATTCAAACTGGGTAGCTCGCTGCGCATAGGGTGCGGTTTCCTGGATTGGGCGTGGTACATCTTCACTCATGGTCGTTCCCTCTTGATCTCATAATAAGAAAGGGGGCCGGTCGCCCGGCCCCCGTACTCAGTTCCGGTTCATGTACGTTTGAATATACCGGATAAGCTCGCGGCCCTGAATCCTTCGGCAACGGTAAATTCTCCGGCGCTTATCAGATCTCCCTGGAAGCACGAATGCCTTCAGGAATCCCCGATCATTTTGCCGGATCACCGTATCCTCCGAAAAGCCCAGGATGGCGGAAGCTTCTTTTACCGAGTACCACTTCTCTGGATCAATGGAATCCAGTACGAGCATGTATCACCTCGATTGTGGATTCCTCTCCCTTCCGGGAGACCCAAGAGAAGCCTGACCGTCGCCACCGGTGGCGGCTCTGGCCAGCTTACCCCTACCCAAAAGGGCAGAGGTAATATCCCCAATATACACCTCTTCGCAATAATGATCTTGACGGTAAATGACATTCCGTGGTATATCCCCGTGCGGTACAATTGCTGGCGCTAATGTGTGGCAGTGAGCGCCGCAGAATCTATCGATTACGGTCCGCTAGCTGGCCTCGATCTATCGGCGGGCTTGATGAACAAAACGTCCTTTCAGTCCGTTTCGTTCATCACTATCGCCCGACCTCGCCTGCCGATACACGTTCTGAGTTCACCGAATATCTCAGATGGGTTGGCAGATTGGTGTCATGGTCATGAGTGATTCCACCGAACCTTTGGCAGCCCTTCTCACGTTTTATGAAAAAGCAAACCTTGCCTTGAGGATCGCCCTTCTCATCACCGTCTTTTGGCCCTTCTCCGTGATTGGCGCAGCAATGGCCCTCAATCCTGCCACGGCACAAACGGTCGTCCCCATCGTCGATCTTATCCCGCTCGCCGCCGTTTTCTTTCTCATTATCGGCGCCCCGTTCGGCCTCATGGCTCTTCTGAGTAATCCAACCGCAAGAAAAGGACTGACCTGGCTCGCTGCCCTAATCGGAGTCGAACTTACCATTGGCGTCTATTTCAGCACTATTCCGGTTTCCAAAGATATCGGCCTTGTTCCTCTTTTGATCCTTGCGTCACTTGCCATGCTTTTTCTGCGCATTGGCGGCATTGCGGGCACCCTCACGAAGACTCTCGCGCTTCTTATCATTGGCATCACATTCATCTTCATTTTCGGGGGCAGGAAACGCGTCGAAAAACAACTCGACACCGCGCTCAATCCGCCTCATCGCCCCGCCCCCATTATCGAGGAGCCTCCGCCGAGACCCGCCATCGAGCAGTCCTCCATGAAGCCGGCTCCGCGTCCGAACGGACCGGTTGGGGGAGTATCCGCGCCGGCGACGCCTTCACCGATCACATCCGGGCCGGTCGCGGCGGCGAAGAACGTAGACCAACTGAATGGACCTCCTCGGAGCGGATCCCTGCCGGCGGAATCTCCTCCAATCACATCCGGGCCGGTGGTCGCAACGAAGAACGCAGACGTGTTCCATTTTGGCTTCTGGCCGTGTCAAAGAGCGGCGGCAGCGACCTTTTGTGTGGGTTTCTTGGAAAACGAGAGTGCACAAGGGGCGAATGAGGGAGTGCTGCCGTCGGATGTGAGGGACGACCTTGGCAATGACTACGCGTTCAACTCGTTCACCATCAACGGTTCATCATGCTACGGGAGACGCGGAGGTTGTTGGCCAGACATCGGAGCGAAGGATTCCCAGGAGATAAAGTTTCAGGTGGACAGCGTCGTACCGCAGGCCACGTCGCTTGTGCTGTTGATCCACCTTACGACACATGGCAGTCCATTCGCGCTTCCACCTGGTTTTGACAATACACAGGCGCAGGATTTCGCCATCAGAATCCCGATAGGAAAGGCCCAGTGAAGACAGGAAGCCAGCGTGACGCACTGAGCTGGCCCTAAGCCCAACGCCAGGGTCACGCGTACCCCGACGGAGGTTGGCAAGGAGGATCGCTAAATGAAAACCCCCAAATTCCTCAGCGATCTTGATCAATTGGGTCGTAACGCTTTCCTTGAAGCTGTCCAGAAGCCCCATATTCTGGTGTGCCCCCAGGGCGTGGTGACTTACACGATTCCGCACGAGAAGCCGAGCGTCGGAACAATCCTACAACAGGTGTTCGACCCGCAGGAAATTGATGACAAAATCCGGGAGATTCTTGCGGTCACTCCCGACCTTACCCTTGAAAGGCTCACGGAATTCGGTCAAGCCATGGGTATATCAATCACTAATTTCGAAAGGGCTAAGCCTCCGGCGCCCGACGAAGACGTGATCTTTTGAAGGTTCCGCATGAACCCCACCGTGCAGTCCCGACGCGATATGCAGTACGTCAAGATTGGCAGGCTCTGGGGCGAACTCGTTCCGGTTGACAGCCTCTATCGTCGGCGCGGCGATCCCGATTACATCATCCGGCGGTTTCAGGGAGGCAAGTTCGTCGGAATTCCCGATGGCCTCCGCAGCAAAGCCGTTTACATCATCGGAAAGCCCGGCACCGGGAAGAGCACGATGGCCGAGGTTATGGCGATTCAGGACATCCGGCAGGGGAAGGGTGTCGCATTTATTGACCCTCACGGCGATCATGCGGATAACCTTCTGAACTATATTCCGCCTGAGCGTGTCCCCGACGTGATATATTTCGAGCCCCGCCGATTTCCCGTGTTGCTTGACCTGCTCGATGCCGACGACCCCGATGAGATCAACGAACTCGCGAGTGATATCTTCAATCTGTTCCAACGATTCTCGCTCGGTGAAATGGGTCCGCAGATGGGCACCATCCTCAAGTTCGCCCTCCACGCGATGATCCGTGCCCGCCAGCGAGTTCAGAAAATTACGTTCATGAATCTTGAGGATTTTCTTGTTTCCGACAACTACCGCGAGCAGTGTCTGCGGCAACCGGGCCAGACCGAGCGGATTAAGCACTTCTGGAGAGAAGAATATCCCAAGTACAAAAATAAGGACTCGGCGAACGCCATCCTGCGACGCATGACCGACATCCGGCTTTCGCCTGTTCTCCCCCGCATCTTCGGGGACGAGGATTCTCCAAGCAGGGACGATTACAAGCTGAACATCCAAGAGATCATGGATGAAAGGAAAATCCTTATCGTCAACCTTCTCGACCTGACTGAAGACGACCGGCGCATTCTCGGCAC
>Ga0307373_10001821_pt1 | contig 39377 bp, 33 predicted proteins | sample OX2MG_FD_202534 | JGI IMG/M metagenome (GOLD analysis project Ga0307373, IMG submission 202534) | Soil microbial communities from Risofladan, Vaasa, Finland - OX-2 | ecosystem: Environmental > Terrestrial > Soil > Coastal area > Acid sulfate soil | place: Finland: Risofladan, Vaasa | collected...
AAAATTTCGAACTGCGCATCGAAAGCGGCGAAACCATGGTGCTGCTCGGGCGCAGCGGAGCCGGAAAAACCACGGCGCTGAAGCTCATCAATCGCCTGTTGGAGCCAACGGCGGGAGAAGTGCGCGTCGAACATCGCACCACCGCCGAATGGGACGCTATCGCGCTGCGCCGCCACATCGGCTACGTGATTCAGGAAACCGGCCTGTTTCCGCACTATACCGTGGAGCAGAACGTCTCGGTCACCCCGCGCCTGGAAGCCTGGCCGCGCCCGCGCATTCGCCAGCGCGCGGAGGAACTCCTCGCGCTCGTCGGACTCGACCCCCGGCTTTTTTTGCGCAGGTATCCGCATGAACTTTCCGGCGGTCAGCGCCAGCGCGTGGGACTGGCGCGCGCTCTCGCCGCCGATCCTCCCATTCTGCTGATGGATGAGCCGTTCGGCGCGCTCGATCCGCTTACCCGCACGGAAGTTCGCCGCGAATTTCAGCAGCTGCAGGAACGGTTGGGGAAAACCGTCGTGATCGTTACCCATGACGTTGGCGAAGCGGTGGAGTTAGGCACGCGCATCGCGCTTATGGAAGCTGGCGAGTTGCGAAGCGTCCACCCTGCCAAACAATTTTTGCGCTCCGATGAGCCGATCGCTGCCGCATACGTCGCGCAGATTCGCGCGCTGGCCCCGGCAAGTGCCGCCCAAACGCCCGACAGCCCCGCCGTGGCCGAGGAGGCCGACGGGCCCGACCGGCCCGACCGGACACGAAGCCCCGGAAGACCCAAGAGGAGGAACGCGTGAACCTGGCCGGATATTTTGCGCGCAACAGCAGCCAAATTCTGCAAGCCACTGGCGAGCACATCTGGTTGACCGGAATTTCGATGCTGCTTGCCGTCGCCATCGGCGTGCCGCTGGGAATGCTGGTGGCGCGGCGTCCGTGGAGCTCCAAGCCAATTCTGGGAACCGCCAACATCGCCGAGACAATTCCCAGCCTCGCGCTCTTCGGTTTTTTGCTGCCGCTGCCCTGGCTCGGGGCGCGCGGCGACCGCATCGCCATCGCAGCGCTCACGCTCTACGCTCTGCTGCCGATCATTCGCAACACCGCTGCGGGAATCGCTTCCGTCGATCCGGCGGTGCGCGAAGCGGCGCGCGGAATGGGCATGACCGAGGGCCAAATCCTGCGCCGCGTGGAAATGCCGCTGGCGCTCCCAACCATCCTCGCCGGAATTCGCGTGGCCACCGTTTGGACCATCGGAATCGCCACCATTGCCGCGGCTATCGGAGCGGGCGGGCTGGGCGAATACATTTTTCGCGGCCTGGCCATGGTCAATAACGAAGTGATTTTGGCGGGCGCGATTCCGGCGGCGGCGCTCGCGATCGTCGCGGATATTCTGTTCGGGCTGCTGGAGCGGCGCATGCGTCCAGAGCGTCGAAGGGCGAAGCCGCAACCCTCGGGCCGGCCCGGCGGCGGTATCGGCGCTGGAGCCGCAGCAGCCGTCGTACTGCTCGCGATGCTCGCGTGCACGGGCCTGGCCGGATGCGGAAGCGGCGGCAAAGACACCATCGTCGTCGGCTCGAAAAATTTCCCCGAGCAGGCGCTGCTCGGTGAAATTCTGGCGCAGGAAATCGAAGCGCGCACGCATCTGGACGTGGAGAGGAAATTCTATTTAGCGGGCACGTTCATCTGCCAGCAGGCGATGCTCGCCGGACGCATCGACACCTACGTCGAATACACGGGTACGGCGCTCACCGCGATTTTGAAAGATCCCATCGAGCAGAATTCGCAAGCTGTGTTCGACAAGGTCCAACAGCAATACCAGCAACGCTTCCATTTCACCGTGCTACCTTCGCTGGGCTTCAACAACACGTTCGCTATCGTGATTCGCGGCGACGATGCCAGGCGTTTGCACCTCCAGACGATTTCCGAAGCCGCGAAATATACTCCGCACTGGACTGCGGGATTTGGATACGAATTCATGGGACGGCCCGATGGATACTCGGGCTTAGTCAAAACCTACGGTCTGAAATTCGCCGGTCCGCCGAAGATTCTAGACTTGGGGCTGCTTTATCGCGCATTGCTGGACGACGAAGTCGATCTGGTGGCGGGAAACTCCACCGACGGATTGCTTTCGGCGCGAGACCTTACGATGCTCGCGGACGACAAGCACTACTTTCCCCCATACCAGGCGGTGCCGATTGTTCGAGATCAGACGCTGGAGCGCCATCCGGAAGTGCGCGCGGCAATCGAGGCGCTGGCCGGGAAAATCTCCGACGCCCAGATGCAGAAGATGAACTACGAAGTGGTTGGACAACATCGCGACATCAGCCAAGTGGCCCGCGAATTCCTACGCGCGAGCGGACTCGGCTGATGCCGCGGTGTGTGTCCTTGTTGTCGCGGTACAACTAGTTGCCGGTCGATTCGCCACTTTGAGTAGCGGCGGAATCGTCCCGGAACGACGCTTCGTGCGTGATCGCGTCGTATGGTTTACCGTCCAGTTCGGCGTAGGGATACACGAAATAGTTCAGGGGCTCGCCCTTTTGCGGCGGCGCCAGGCGAATATCGCGCCCCATGCTGAACATCACGCGATCCGTATCGATCGCTCCAAAGTAATACTTCGCTTTGGCGGGTTCCTGCGAAGCCTTGGCCGCGTCGATCGGAACCCAGCCGATTCCCTTGGCATAGAACTCCGCCCAGCAGTGGTAGCTGGTGATCGCTCCCGAATGCGCGTTCCCCGGCAACGCCAGTCCGATTTGAAAGCGCGCCGGAACGCCCGCCGCACGAGCCATGCCGATGAACAGCGAATGGAAATCGGTGCAATTGCCATGCTTGGAGTTGCAGGCCCACACCGCGTCGCCGTGGCCCCATCCCGTTCCAGCATGGTCGTAATGCATGGTGGCCAGGATGTAGTCGTAAATGTCGTGCGCCTTTTGGATGGAACCGTGAGCTCCCTTGGTGTGCTCGGCCGAGAGTTCTCCGATTTCGCCATTGAGCGGAATCATCCTGTCCGGGCGAAGGTAGCGCGCCAGCTCCATGTGCGGTACCGGCGGCGCGGCGCTGGATGGAGTCAACGAGACGCGGTGCTCGAAGCGCTCGACGTGGAAAGAAATTCGGACGTCAAACGGCTTCGTGTCTTGCGACGGTTTCACCACCAGGTACGCATAACGGTCGCCGAACACCGGCTCGTGGTCGATGTGATACGGCACGGGGCTTTCAACTTTTAAATCTGAAACTTTTTGATACGCATCCGGCCCGGTATAGGGCAGCGGAATCCAAATCCTGAGTTCGTGCGAACCAGCAGGCATGGCGGGCACGTGCGTGATTGTTGTCATTTCAAGACTGCGGGTGGGAACGGCGGGGGCTGCAACGGAAAAACTCGCGAGGGATACTGCCATCAGCAGAATGGCCGCACTGACCAGTGCGGTAAGCACCGTACTTCGTCTCATTGTAAAACCTCCAGTAGCTTTGAGCCTGGCCCTTCGAGGGGTGCGAGGCGGAAAGACATCGCGATTCTGGCGCAAAGGCAGCGGAAAAGCAAGTTTTCGGGATAGCGTTCCGGCTGCGATCCGAAGCGCGGATCGAATCAGGTGTGTGTAGCTTTCAGGCGTTCGAGTTCTTCTAATAGCTCGGCTCGCGTAACGACGCCTTTGCGTAGCAGCAGCCGCACCAGGGCCTCGATCGCGATCGAGGGCTCCGGTATATCCATGGCGCCTAGCTCAGCGGCGGACGGCGAGGAACGAATCTCAAAGTGCGGCTCGATCTTTTGCGGAGTTGAAGAACGTGACGCTGTTTCAATCGCGGCACGCGATGGCGAGCGTGAGTTTCCTGCAGCGTCCCGATCAGGCGCCGCAGCGGCCGGGCGGCTCTCGTGAGGCGCCGGCGATGAGGAGGTGCGTCGAGGATCCTCGGTTGGAGGCGCGAACTGACGCAGCGCCTCGAAATCATCCGGAGTCATCCCGGTGAAAGCGACACCCATGCCGAATCCGTCCTGCGAAGAGCATACGGTTCCGGTCAGGTGCAGCGACGTGTGGTCCGCCGTGAAGGCGAGCTCGACGGGTGTATCGCCCGGCAGTGGAGAAAGCATTTCGACGTAGCACCCGCCCAGCGAAATATCCGTGATCTTGCCTTTTAGGAAGACTTCTCCATACGCACCTTGCGTGGTGACCTGCACCTCTACGCGGCACGGGTGACGCGCGAACCGGCGGCGTTCCCTTGGCGGATTCGGAGCCAGCGCGGTGGCCGGAGCAGTGGCGGAAGCAGAAACCCGCGCGTCCGAGGCCATCATCTCGAAGGTGTCCGGCTGCCATTCTTTTGGCGGAACCCCCCAGATATACTTGCCCGGTTCAAGGCATCGGACGCCTACGCGCCATTCTTTTTTTCGGTTCTCCGCGCTCGTCCACTGCACGCGATACCAGGCTTTTTGGTTTTGGCACTCGACTTCGATTTTCCGGCCAGGTTCAGCGACACCTTGCAGACCCTTGAGCGCTGCGCCGGTGCAACTGATATCGTGCGTTTCGGTGGTAACTGAGAACGGAGATCCGCGCGAATCCGTGCCGCGGATTACGACCGGAAAAGCGATAACGATGCGCTGTTCGCTGCGGCGCCCCATGCAATCTCCAGACACACTTGCGCCTAGGAACAGCTGAACCGCCTGACTCGGAGAGGTGAGAACAGGGTAGAGGCTGCGCAGCCGGGAAGCAAGCGGCGGAGCTCGACGGGATACCACAAAAGTAACCGGGTGGGAAAAGAATGAGAGTAGCGGGACAGACTGGTGAGTGAACTTCTGCTAGGTTTCCTGCATCGTTTTCAATTGGGATTCGAGCGCTTCGCAGTATTCATGTTCGGCCTGGAGTTCAGCTCTTAGCTTCTTCACCAGTAATTCGAGCCGGTTCATTTCGGCACGCAGTTTTTGCAATTCCGCGGATGCTGCTGTCGAAACAGCTGCCGGCGCTTCTGCGGTTCGTGCAATGGCTGGGCGAGCGGCGGGAGCCGCAGGCATAGTTGTGCTGGATTGAAGCACTGACTGCCGAGGCGTAGCTAGAGTTGGATTTGCACCGAACAAGGTTGAAAGCACCTGCGCGGATTCGCGGGCCGGTGCCGGGCTTTCAGAAGTGCGGCCATTCCCAGCAGGCGCGGTTCTGGGATTCAGAAGATTTTTCACGCGCGCAATCAACTCTTGCGGTTGAAAAGGCTTGCGAATCAATTCGTCAGCCTTCACGGCCATGGCTTTTTCGGCGACCGATTTATTCACAACGCCGGACATGAGAATGACGGGCGTGCGGCCGAACTGATCGTGCTGTTTGACGAACTGGCAGACTTCGTAGCCATCCTTATCGGGCATGATTACATCGGTAATCACTATATCCGGTGCGGCTGTTTCGAATTGCTCGATGGCGGAAGCTGCGTTCGGGCACGCGGTGACCTGTATGTGTTCTTTTCGAAACGCGATCTTGATGACTTCGCGCATGGTCGCACTGTCGTCGATGAAATAAATCATCGGAGCGCTAGCCGAGGCAAGGGGTTGAGTTTCGCTCATGAGGGCTCCTTCTGCAGAGTCTCTTCAGCTGCGTCGCGTTCGGTCTCATCAAATTCGCGCATGGCGTCGAGAAGCAGGTCCGTCGCCGAGCGCAATACCGTACGTTGCGGGGCGCTGGCGCCGTAAATAAACTTATAAACGCCTTTTCCAGCCACCTGGCAGTTCTTGACGATTTGCGTCACCGCTTCGTCCCCGAAAAGTGAGCCGCATTCGGCGTGGATGATCTCGCCGCCTTCAAAGAAGATGATTCCGTCGGCGTCCGCGGCATTCACGTGCAGCGCACCGCTTTGATGGGATTGGCCAAGCATTTGAATCACGCCGGGGAGATCGAGATGCGAAAGATTACCGCTCAGCGAAGTGTCCGCGGTGGAGAGCATCTGCGTGGGCTGAAAACCATCCTGGCGGCTGACCAGGAATTGCCGGACGTGGGCGGCGATGTCGGCGTGCGAGCGGTGGCGATCGACGTAATCATCACATCCGGCGCGATACGCTTCGAGAAGGGCCTGATCGTTTCCTGCGCCGATGGCGATCAGCGGAATCGCTGCGGTTTTTGGATCAGCGCGCAGGATCGGCGCCATTTCAAGCGCGCCCATTTCGCGAAGATTGGTGGCGCACAGAATGGCCATGGGAGTGTTCCATTCGAGCATCGTCAGCGCGTAGGCCGCTTGCGTACAGGGCACGACATCGAAGCCTTGCTGTTTGAGGGCATCGCCCAGTTTTTTCGCGAAGTACACGTTGCTATCGATCAGTAGCAGCCGGGGAAGATTGGCGGGGGCGTTCATACGCGGGTCTCCAAGGATGCTGAAGATTCCACAGCCAAGCCGGATGCCATCAGTAGATCGAGATCGAACACATCCAGCAGCTCTTCGCCGAACTGAAGCCCGCCGGCAACACACGAGGGACGATCCGCGGCCGCAGGCTGAAGCTCACCGTCGGCGAGTTCGCAATCGCCATTCACGGGAATCGCGCCGAACTCAGAGGCTTTGCCTACTCGTCGACGGGTGATCAGATAAAAGCGCTGCGCGGAAGAGGAGCGGACGCCTAGCGCAGCAGCCGCGTCATACACGGGCACGATGTGGCCCCGCCGGACGATCACGCCAAGAATTGCGGGCGTGTCATGCGGAAATGTGTGCAAACGAACGGGCGGAGCGAGCTCGGCTACGATCGCCGCTGGAAGAGCAAAGCGCCGTTCGCCGATTTGCAGGATCACGAACGAGGGACGGCCGGATTTGCTCGCTGAGCTCATGCGGGAGCCACTCCCTCATATGGCTCCGGTTCAGACTTCACCGCTTGCAGCGCTAGGTCAAGCGTGCGGAACTCCTCGTCGGTAAGAAAGCCGCCGGGCTCAATGACCGGGAGGATCATGTCGTCGACTTTCGCGAGGCCGCGATACCATCGGCGTTCGTCGCCAGCGAAAGCCAAAGGCAGGGCGTAGAGGGAGGAGATTTCCGCCATTCGTTCGATGCGGTCAATCAAAACGGCAATGCGCAGGTTGCGCAAAATCAGAACCAGCGTTGGGCGCGTGACCGGCAGACCGAAATGCATTCCGGCGTTGACGACGAAATACCTGCGGCGTGCGCGCTCGATGGTGTGGCGGACTTTGCCGATTTCAATCTGTTCGATTTCCATAGCCGATCCGGCAAGGCTATCGGTGCTGCGAACTTCCTGGACCGCGTCCGCCGCGACGGCAAACATTTGATTCGCGACCGCAAACAGAACTACCGTTTCCGGGTGATGCGCTTGGCGCGGAGCCGCATTCGAAGATGCTTTCGCGATGGTGGCGCGCTGGGCCATGGAGGTCATCGCACTCCCGCAGGCGCGAGGCGCGCGAGCTGGCCCACTCGCTTTTCGACTGCTCCGCTAATGCTGTCGAGCGGAAGCACTTCATCCACGGCGCCAGTTTTGATGGCTTCTGCAGGCATGCCGAAGATCATCGAAGTGGTTTCGTCCTGTGCGTAGACGGTGCCGCCCACGGATTTCACAGCTTTCACGCCCTTGGCGGCATCGCCTCCCATCCCAGTAAGCACTACGCCAATGGTGAATGTGCGCGCGTAAGCGGCGATGCTTTCGAGAGCGGCGTCCGCCGATGGACGATAGCCGTCGATACGTGGGCCGGAATCGAGCGAGATTTTACCGGCGGAGGTAAGCCGCAAGTGATGCGATCCTGGACACAGGTAGACCGTTCCGGGTTTCACGGCTTCGTTGTGCTCAGCTTCCTTGATCGACAGACCCCCGAGTTCAGATAGCTGCACGGCAAACTGTTTGGTAAAACTCGCTGGCATGTGCAGGACGAGAAAGACCGCGGCGCCGAGATCCTTCGGAAGGCTGCTGATTACACGAGTGGCGGCGGCTGGTCCGCCTGTGGAAGCGGCGACCACAACCATCGGAAATTTTCCGCCATTCTGAGCAGCCAGGGCTGCGCTCTTGAACGAGTCGTTCGCGCCCGCGGCGCTGATTTGAGGCACGGCAATTTTCGAGCGCGTCGCGGTGCGCACCACTCGGACTTTCGCGGCCAGCTTCAGCTTGCGGGTGAGTTCTTCGCGGACCGTTTTCATGTCGAGATCGATGCCACTGGAAGGTTTGGGAACGAAGTCGATGGCGCCGAGTTCGAGCGCCTTCAGCGTGCTGGCAGCGCCTTCGCGGGATTCGGAGCTGACGATGACGATGGGCCGCGGATGCTGGGACATGATCAACTCGGTAGCCTGCAGGCCGTCGACGTGCGGCATGTTGATGTCCATGGTGATGACGTCCGGGCGCAGAGATTCGGCGAGCGCGACGCCATCGCGCCCATCGCGGCCCTGCCCGATCACTTCCATCTGCGGATCGGAGTTGATGATCTCCTGCAGCACCTTGCACATGAAGGCGGAGTCATCGACCACGAGCACGCGTATCTTTTTTTCGGACGACTGCATCATCTCAATCCTGCCGCAGCGGCATGGTTAGTGCGGGCCGCACCGGCGATTTTTCCTTGTCCAAGAGTTCTTCGACCGTGGCAATCAACTGATCTTCTTGCACCGGCTTGGTGAGGAAACCCGATGCGCCTTCTTTCATGGCGCGGTCGCGGTGCTTGGCGCCGGCGCGCGAGGTGACCACCAGCACGGGAACGCGCTGGGTCATCGGGTTCTGGCGCAAATTAGCCATCAGCTCGTAGCCGTTCATCCGCGGCATTTCGAGGTCGGTGATCAGAAGATGGCAACCGGACTGCGCGGCAATTTCGGAAGCTTCGAGGCCGTCGGACGCGAGCCTGACACGGAATCCGGCTTTTTCGAGCATGCGTCCCACGAATTTGCGCACGCTGATGGAATCATCGGCGACCACCACCACGCGCTCGTCCTGAATTGGATCGACGGCTTCGGCTGGAATGCTACCGGCGGCGATGGCCTCTGCGCCGGGGGCGAAGACACGCGCAGCGGACGAGGTTGCGGAGACCGCGCGGCGCTCGACCGATTCCGCGGAAACCAAGCGATTTAAATCGATCAGCAAAATCAAGCTGCCATCGGATGCGATCGTAGTGCCAGGGAAAAGTTTCACGCGGCGGAGGTAGTCTCCCAAATTCTTGATGACGATTTCGTCCTTGCCGAGAACTTCCTCGACCACCACGCCGAAATGTTTCCCGGCAACTTTCACGATGACCATATGGAAGTAGCCGTTGATCGGCTCGATGGGAGGCAATCCCAGGTGCGAATCGAGGCGGACGACTTCGGTGACCACGTCGCGCACGCGGGTGAGAAGCTTTCCGCCAACGTCTTCAATATCCTCTCGGCGTAGACGGCGAATTTCTTCTACGACGGCGAGCGGAAACGCGTATGTCGATGATCCGCAGCGGACGAACAGCGCCTGAGAAATGATCAGCGTGAGCGGAACCTTTACGGTGAAGCAGGCGCCGCGGCCAGGTTCGGAGTGAATTTCGATTTCGCCATTCAGCGCGTGCACGTTGGCGCGCACCACATCGAGGCCCACGCCGCGGCCAGCCAGTTCGGAAGTGGACGATGCCGTGGAAAAACCGGGCCGGAAGAGGTATTCGCGGAGCTCGCGTTCACTGAGCTCAGCAGCCGCAACGGGAGAAACCGAGCCTGACTCGATCAGGCGGCGGCGGGTACCTTTGTAATCGATGCCGCGGCCGTCGTCTTCCACTTCAATATAGATTTGATTCCCGCGGTGATACGCGCGCACGGAGATGCGCCCTTTTTCGGGCTTTCCGGCAGTACCGCGGACGGATGGGTCCTCAAGCCCGTGCGCCACCGCATTGCGCACCAGATGAATCAAAGGATCGGAAATCTGCTGGATGATGTTGTTGTCGAGTTCGGTTTCGGCGCCTTCGAGCGAGAGTTCTACGGATTTGCCAGTGGCGTTGGAGGCGTCGCGGACGGTGCGCGAAAGCCGCGTGTACAAATTCCCGATGGGCACCATGCGCGCCGCGGTGATTTCGTCCTGCAAATGGTGGGCGAGCTTGGTGAACTCGTCGATATCGGTGTCCACGCGGCCCATGAAGCCTTCGAGCTGGGTGAGTACCTCGGTCACGTCGGCGGAAATTTCGGTGAGCGAGCGCGACAGGATATTGAAATCATCGTAGCGGTCCATCTCCAGCTCGCTGAATTCGAGCAGATCGCTGGACATTACCGGTGGCGCGGGGGCGCGATGGCCGCGGAATGTGTCCATTTGCGGCGGCTGTGCGCCGGGAACAAGCGTGGGGCGGATGCGGCTGAATTCGTGCTTTTCCTGGAACTCGGAAATTTTCGTGGAGAGGCGCGCTTTCGAAAAGGTCAGCACCTCGACAAGTTTCGACAGCTCGGAAAGGCGGCCGAGCATGCGGGTACGGTTGATCACCAGTTCGCCGACAGCGTTCATCATGCGGTCGAGGCGATCTAGTGAAATGCGCACCGACTTGGCTTGACCGATGGCCTGGTTTGCAGACCGTTTTGTTTTTACGGCAGCGGGCGCGCCGGATTCCGCGGCTTCTGCAAGGGATGCAGGCTGGGTTTCGGCGGCAGGCTGAGGCGTTTCGTCGTCGGCTTCTTCGGGAGCGAGTTCGGTGATCCGCGTGAGCAGCGGGCCGACGGCAGCGGACATTTCTTCATCGCTGGGCCACTGGCGATGAAGGAAATTCTTGAGCACGTCAACCGATTGAAGCAGCAGATCCACAATATCGGCGCTGGGCTTCAAAAGCCCGTCGCGGAGCCGTCCGATCAAGTCCTCGACGCGATGCGATACGGCGGAGAGACGGTGCAGCCCGACCTGCGCGGCGGACCCTTTGACCGTATGCATCGAGCGGAAGAGACGATTGATATCGTCGGCGTTAGGATTGTCTTCGAGAGCGAGCAGGCATTCGGTGACGGCTTGCAGATGCTCTTCCGCCTCGGGAACGAAGAATTCGAGGACGTCCTCGGGCACTTCGCCATCTTGTGGCAATTGCTCGGCGAACGAGGAATCCAGCGGCGCGCTCTGCGCTGACGGTTCCTCGGAACCCCCGGCTTGAAATTCGTCGTCCGAAGTTGCGGATGGAGTTGCCGGAAACGCAAATGAGTAGCGTTGCTTGAACGCCGCAATATCCGCCGAGGTTTCGACTCCGTTGGAACTGATCTGCAGCAGGTCGAATTCGAGAACGGAGATCGCGTCGGAGATGAACTCCGTCAGCGGGCCGTACATATCTGGAGTGAGTGTTGCGTTCGTGGCGTAGTGAAAGATATGCGCCATTTTGGCGGCTACTTCGGAAAATTGCGGGAAGCCATAGCTGGCGGAAGTTCCGGAAAGCGTGTGCGCGGCGATATAAAGTTTCTCGAGATCCTCGTGGCTAGTCTGAGGCTCCTGCAGCATGCCGGAATATTCCCGTAGAAACTGGAGGTGTTCGGACGCCTCCTGCAGGAAGAGTTCGACCGCTTCGGGATCGGGCCCGTTCATTGGGCTCCCTCCAGCAAGACGGCCGCGCGGCGGTGGTCCGCGGGTTTCGCGCCGGGCTTGCGATACAAGCGGTATCCGCCTAGCACGACAGGTTCGAATTTCACCGGCGCTTGCGATAAAGTTTCCGAGTGGCCGAGAAGGAAATAGCCTCCCGGCTCGAGCGCGTCATAAAAACGGCGCAGAATGGCGAGGCGGCGCGGCTCGGAAAAGTACATCAGCACGTTCATGCAGAAAATACAGTCGATTTTGCCGACGTAAACGGATTCGACGAGATTCATATGTACGAACGAAATCATGCGACGAATCCGCGGCTTCACCTGGAACCCGTGCTTGGCGGGCGTGAAATAGTTTTCGAGGCGCGCAGGCGCCATGTTTTCCAGACTGCGCTTGGCATACGCGCCGCGCTCGGCGTGGCGCAGGGCGCGGCGGCTAATGTCGGTGGCTAAAATCTCGATCTCCCATGCCTCGGCAAATTTCAAAGCTTCGCACAGGGTGATGGCGATGGAATACGGCTCTTCTCCCGTGGAGCAGCCGGCGCTCCAGATGCGCAGCGTGCGCGGGGTATCCCAGAACTTGCGCTCCTGCACGTCGGGCAGAATCTTCGTTTCGAGCGCCTGGAAAACTTCGGGATAGCGGAAAAACGAAGTTTCTTGCGTGAGCAAGCGCTCGACGAGCGATTCGTACTCAGTGCTCGATCCGCGAATTTGCCGCAGCAAGTCGGCGCCTCCGTGCACGCCCTGCTCTTCCATGAACTCGCGGACGCGAGTGGAGAAGAAACGCTCGCGCGAGGCGTCGAACAAAATCGCGGAACGCTGTTCGATGAGCGTGCGGATTTCGTCGAGCTCGGATTCCGTGAGCTTCACGGGCGTCACTGGATGCGCTTTCATATTCGACGTCTAGCTCCGAAAGTCTCAGCCGGCGGGAAAGATTCCGCTAGCGCTGCGCTCCAACGGGAACCGGAGCGTTCGATGCCGCCTCGTGCGCCGCCGCTTCCGCAGCGCGCGCGGAGCGGAACTGCGCGAGTGCTTCGTTAAGTTGTTCCGAGAGCTTCACCATGTTGTTGACGGTCGTGGCCGTCTGGCGCGCGCCGGTGGTCGTCTGTCGCGTGATGCCGGAAATGATTTGCATTGCGTTGGCGACGCCTTCCGTGCCGCGCACCTGTTGCTTGGAAGCGAGCGAGATTTCCTGGACTAATTCGGCCGACTGGCGAACGACGCTCGAAATCGCTTCCAGAGCTTTGCCCGCTTGATCGGCAAGCCCCGCGCCGACTTCCACTTCGCGCGTGCCTTCCTCCATGACGACGACTGCCTCGTTCGTTTCCGCCTGAATCGCTTTAATGAGGGCGGCGATGTCTTTCGTGGCGCTGCGGGAGTGTTCGGCTAGCTTGCGGACTTCGTCGGCAACGACCGCGAATCCGCGGCCTGCTTCGCCGGCACGAGCCGCTTCGATGGCGGCATTGAGAGCGAGGAGGTTGGTCTGCTCGGTGATGTCGTTAATTACGTTGATGATTTCCGAAATTTCCAGCGAGCGGTCACCGAGCGATTTGATTTTCTTTGCGGTAGCCTGCACCGAAGAACGGATGCGCTGCATGCCTTCGAGCGTATCGTTCACGGCGCGGTTGCCCTGTTCGGCCGCGTCCAGCGCGCGGCGCGCCGCTTCGGCGCTGGCTTCCGCGTTGTTGGACACCTGCTTCATCGAAACGGTGAGCTCTTCCACGGCGGACGAGGTATTGGTGATTTCCTGGTCCTGCTGCGTGGCGCCGGCGGCCATTTCGTCCGCGGAATTGAGAATCTGATTGGCGCTGGTACTCACGTCGATGGCAGCTTTGCGAACACGTTCGAGAACTTTGGTGAAGTTGTCTAACATGAAGTTCACCGAATCAACCACGTTTCCGAGCGCGTCGTTGGTTACCTTGCCGCGAATCGTCAAATCTCCGCGGGCGACCTGATTGATGGTGTTCAGCAGGTCGGTGATGCTGCGTTGCAGAGAGTCCTGCGCCTGCTGGTTCGTAATTGCGTGCGCCACCTTGGCGGCGCTGCGATTGCAGTTTTCGGCGATGAACCCGAACTCGTCGGTGCTGGAGATCTCGGCACGCGCGCGGGCATCTCCCGCGGCTAGTCGCTCAGAGAACGTGGCTAGTTCGCCCAGAGGACGAAGCACTCGCTTGCTCAAGACGAACATGACCGCAATCGCCCCAGCCATGGCTAAAACGAAGGCGGCGAGGAGCGGCTCGCTCGCGGCGGCAGGCAGCGAGCCCGCGTCCGATAGCGCCAGCCCGCCCGAGTTTTTGCCGGCATGGTAAGCCAGCCCCAGGACCCCGAAAAGCGCCAGGCCGATCCACAGGACCAGCAACCAAATTGTCGAACTCAAACGAGCTTTCATGACTTCCTCCCAAGAACCCGCAGCCGATAGTTTTCTTGTTCGGCACTTTCGCAATCAACACTGGGCCGAAAAATCCGTAAGAACTCCCCATTCGAACCGTCGAAATAAATCGTTGCGCGTTTCAAATCACCGGCACCGAAAAGGCTTCCAGCAACCTGGGCAGATCGATTACCAGCGCCAAGCGGTCATCGTGGCGCAACATGCCGCGGCAATGCGGCACTTCCGGAGGCGCCTGGTCGAGCAGCGAATCCTCGGTTGCCGAAAAAGTGCCGATCACCTCGTCCGCGGAGATTCCAAGGCGGATCTTTTGTCCGTCTGCATCGCTTTCGAGTTCAGCGACGACGACGTGCTTCGGAGAGAGGCCGGCTTTGCGCCCTTCGGTGAATGCGATATCCACCAGCGGCACAATGGTTCCGCGCAGATTGAACACGCCGGTTAGAAACGAAGGAGTCAGAGGAATGCGCGTGACCAGCGGCCAGTCCACCACTTCCTCGACTTCCAAGACCGACAGGCAAAATCGCTCCCGTCCCGCACGGAAAACGCAAAACTGGCGTTCCGGACGGCGATCTTCTGGCGAAGCTTCGGCCTCCATAAAATCGATGCTGCCTGTATCATTCATCGCTGCGCGCGGAATCAGTTCATCAGCCATTAGGCCCACCGTCTCACGGCGTTTAGCAATTCATCCGGAGTAAAAGGCTTTGCTACGTAACCGTTTGCGCCCTGCTGTTCTCCCCAGTAGCGATCGCTCGGCGCGGATTTTGAGGTCACCAGAATCACGGGAATCTGCGAATAGGGTTCGTGGCTCTTCAACTCACGGCAAACCTGAAAACCATTGCGCTGCGGCATCACCACGTCGAGCAGAATCACGTTGGGGCGCTCCTCGTCGATGGCTTCCTCGACCTTCATCGGATCGGAAATGCCGACAGCCTGAAATCCTCCCTGCTGCAGCACGGACTGCAGCAGTCGAATCTCAGCTTGCGAATCGTCGACCACTAAGACTTTCTTCAGCACCTGCACACCTCCACACCTACGCCCCGTAATTCGAAATGCAACTCTCTCACCACCGTGGCACGAAGCTTCCGCGCCGCTACCAATCTGCACACAGCCTGTGGATTCAATAGGTTGCGAGTTTTGCGACCTTTCTCATGGCCGAATCAGCATCTGCCGCGGAGTGGCTTGCGTCTCAGGCTGAGAATCCGTCTCACCAGCCCACATCTCACTGGCGAGAGACGAGAATCGCTGTATGACCTCGTTCAGCCGAAGCGCCATGGTCTGGATGGCACGAAGCTGCTCGCGGCTTTCGGCGGGAACCTTGCCAGGATCGATCAGCAACAGATCTGCATTACCGAGTACGGATGTCAGCGCGTTGTTCACGCTTGGGCGCATCTCCAACATGTACCGGCCAAGAGTGGCGAAGCGCTGCGACACGAGCGCGGTATGTTCGGCACGCTGCGCGCGGCCTACGGCGTCGACGCGCCGCAAGACCTCCGTTGAAATCAAGATCAACGTGGCTATCCACTTCTCGTGCTGCGGCACCAGAATTAGGTTCTGAAATTTCGAAGCGAGCGATAGGAATTCTTCATCCTCGGAAGCGATGACGATGACCGGAGTCGATGCGGCCAAGCCGGCGGCGCGCAACACGGAAGAAAGCTGTCCGTCGCGAACCGGACCGACGATCACTAGGTCGCATTCCGGACCGCTGCCAGGACGCCACACGTCGCTTGTAGCGACCGTAATTTCCGGCACGTGCCGCGCCGCCTGCCAGCGGCTCGCCAGCAAACGCGCGAATTCCGGCTCATCCGATAAAATCAGGACACTCGAGTGATTCAAAACCCCACCTGTCAGTACCGTTGCCTATGACTCAAGCTTTTCGGCTTCTTCGATGGACGAGAGCAGACGCTTGGCGCTGATGCCAAGATTGACGGCAGCTTCGGTGTTCTTCGATTTCTTGGCGTCTTCAATGCGTCCCTGAAAGTAGGAAACCTCGCCACGCGCCAACTCCAGCGCAGCTGTCAGCGAAGCTCCCTCGCCCGACCGCTTTCTCTGATCCATTGCGAGCGCAAGCAGCGCGCGCGCGACTACCGCACGGCGAAGGTCTTCCGCTTCCTGGTTGCCTTCGCTTACGAACGCGGAAACTTCCCAGGAAGAGAGAAGAACTTTTGTGTCTTGCAACACGACTGTGGACATGGAACGCCCGCGCGAAGGAGGCACGGCAATCAGCTGTTCCCAGATTGCCTCCATGCACTTCTCGGCGTCTACAGCTTCCGCCGGGGCGGCCGCAACCACACTCGGATTCGGCGCGGCTTGAACGGCCACTTTGGTTGGCGCAGATTGAGTTTCGGATGTTGTCTTAGCGGCACTCGCCGGCTTTGGCTGCTGAGCAACGGCCGCGGGTGGAACTGAAGCTTTCGCTTTTGCCTGTGGCGACGCCGCAGCAGGCGTAGCGCCGGCGGGAACTGCGCCGGCGGGAACTGCGCCGGTCCGCTGGACTTTCTTTGAGGGTGCGCCTGGAGCTGGCTCCGGAGCCTGCTTGATTCCGAGAGCTTCTTCCAAATCGGCGCGCACTGCCAGCAATTGCTCGAACGATCGAGTCACCGAGCTTTGGGTGTAGTCTTTCTGGAACGGCTGGCGCCAATTATCGCAAAAGTGGCGGAGTTGAACGGTCGTTTCCGCAGCGGAAAACCCGGCGCGGCGGCAATCGATGGCCTTGACACCCCGCGCTTGCAAACTGTCGATCGCTTCGCGCACCGCTTTCAAATCCGCGTGCAGCATGCGAATGAACGCTCGCCGCACCAGGAAGTTAAAGCGGCAGAACGCTACCAGAGCGGCAGGATCGTAAAACATCGCGCCGGCCGAGTCTTTCAGCAGGCGCCCTTGCTCGAGCAGGCCGTCTTCCATCAGTTCGCGGAGGCTATGGTAGCTGCGTGCTCTTTCGAGAATCTGTTCCAGCGGTTCACACCATTCAAGCGGAGTGCCGTCCGCTTCGGAAAGCACCGGACGCAGGACTTGAGCCACGTCCGCGAGAGTGATTTCTTTGTGGAGCAGCTCCTCCGTGGCTTGCATGGCGAAATATTGAACAAGCAGCAGATCGATCTTGTCCCGATCCGCATTCGTCTTGTTTTGCTTACGCAACTGGCGATGCACGATAGAGCGTAGGCCCTCTTCGCTGGCGTTGAGAACGGCGGGCGGAATCTGGCGGAGCTGGTAGGCCAAAGCTCTTTCGTCAAGTTCATCCAGCCACTTCAGGTGCCGTTCGAAAATGGCGCGCGTGGGACGAGCGGGCGGCAGCTCCCCGTCACCATAAGGCAGAGACGCGAGATTGAACTGCGTGGCCAGCGCCGAATAGATTGGGTAGGTGAGCCGCGCTTCTTCCCACCGCGATGCCAATTCGGCGGGCGAGGGGCCGGCTGACGCGCTCGGCTTTGGTTCTTCGGCAACTTTGCCGGGAGTGCTGGTGGTTTTTGGGGTCATGATTTGATGATCCAGTTCTCCACATTGTCCAGGAATCGTGCGGCGACAGCTTTCATTCCGTCGTTGTAGCGAACGGCGACGACCGTGGCACGCGCGTCGAGCGATCCGTCCGAATTGACGACCCGCACGCGATCTTCGAATTCAAGCGGCAAACTCGAAGCGAACAGAACCTCGCGCGCCGTCCCGAACTCAATCAACGTCTGCTCCTGTAAGCGACGGCGGCCGGCCGGCAGCGGGCTCACCTGCACGGGAATCCGCACTGGTAAGGCGTTGGGAAAGAGCCGAGCCAGTTTTTCCACGCAGGTTTGCTCTGTTGGGGCGGCCGAAACGTCCGTATCGCCGGTTAGCACAGCCATGATCCTTTCACCGCGTCATCGCGCCCGCGGCGTTCGAGAAAGCTTTCGATGCGCACCAGGCTTGCGGGTCGAACGAACAGACAGCTCCCGCGACGTAGGTGGAATGCACGACGGACGCCAAAAACCAGGCGTGTGGCCCGAGATTAAGTTGCTGTGCCTATTGGAGTTGTGCCGCTCTTAAATTCGGTTGAAGGGATACTCGTCTCAAGATGACACGAAAATCTCACGGTTGCCGCCCTGGCAGCGTACCGTGAGAGCGAGGCTTACGGGTGAAGATCCGGTTAGCGGACGCTCTCTACGAGCTGCTTCTGGCTGGAGCGGACCGGGATGTTGTAGCGTTTGAGACGCCGATACAATGTCGCGCGGCTGATCCCCAGCATTTTGCCCGCGATGGTTTTGTCGCCTCCAGCCTGGTCGAAAACTCGGAGGATGGTTATTCGCTCGAGATCGGCGAGAGCGGTGGTGGAAAGCTCGGCGGCCGCCTGCGCGGACATATCTGGATTCTCGGCGGCAGCAATGCCGGGCGGAAGATCCGCAACGTCAATGGTTTGGTGATCGCCAAGCGCTACAGCGCGCGCGATGCAGTTTTCCAGTTCCCTGACGTTGCCCGGCCAGTCATATTGCAAAAAGCTCTTCATCGCCGCGGGAGAAATCTGGACGTTTTCGCCCGGCGCGTAGCGGTCCAAAAAATAGTGAGCGAGCTGTGGAATATCAGAGCGGCGCTCGCGCAGTGATGGCAGGTGCACGGTGACGACGTTGAGGCGGAAATAGAGATCCTTGCGGAAAGTCCCGGCTCGGTACGCGGCTTCGAGGTCGCGGTTGGTGGCTGCGATCACGCGCGTGTCGACGGAGATTTTGTCGTTGCTGCCAATCGGCCGGACTTCCTTCTCCTGCAGCACGCGCAGCAATTTGGCCTGCATCTCGAGCGGAAGTTCGCCGATCTCGTCGAGGAAAATGCTGCCGCCATTGGACGCCTGGAAGAGTCCGGGTTTCGAGCGAAGTGCGCCGGTAAACGCGCCCTTTTCGTGCCCGAAGAGCTCGCTTTCCATCAGCGTGGGGACGAGGGAGCCGCAATCCACGGCGATGAATGGCATTCTCGCGAGCGCGCCGCGGAAATGGATTGCACGGGCTACCAGCTCTTTTCCCGTGCCGCTTTCACCAGTGATCAAGACCGGAGTGCGCGTATCTTTCAGGCGCGAAACTACCCGCAGCACGTCCTGAATTTTGGCCGATGTACCGATGATGCCGTCGAGTTGCGTATCGGCGCTGACACGATCGCGCAAGAATTGATTTTCATTCACCAGGCGGACTTTTTCCGCCATCCGCTGCAAGAGTTGCCGCAAGCGTTCGACGCGAAAAGGCTTTTCGATGTAGTCGTAGGCACCTTCGCGCATGGTTTCCACCGCGGATTCGATGGAACCGTGGCCGGTCATGATGGCGATTTCGGTGCGCGGCAGCAGGTCCTTGATTTTGCGCAGAAGGTCGGTGCCGGACTGTCCCGGCATTTTCAAATCGGTTACCACAATATCGGGCGGAGCCGTTTCCAGCGTAGCGAGCGCCGCCTCGGCGGTCTCCGCTTCGGAGCAGGCGAAATTCAGGGCCTGGCCGACGGTGATGCAAAGACGCCGGATACTTTGTTCATCATCCACAATCAAGAGCCGGAGCTGGGATTCCTGTCTCATGGTTTGCCTATGGTTTCCTCGATCATTCCTAAGAACTGTTGAAGCCGGAACGGCTTTTCAATACACGGCGTTTTTGCTTTTGCGACCAGTGAAACTGTCTCGGCGCTAGCCGTGTCGCCGGTGATGAAAACGAATCTCGATGCCAACTCCGGGCGGTGCCGCAGCAGCCACTCTTTTACATCGACGCCCGAAAGTTCACCCGGCATGCGGACGTCGGACACGACACCTCGGAATTCGCCCGATGAAAGCTGCTGCAAGCCGTCCGCGGCGGAAGCAGAAACCACCACCGCGTATCCGTGCCGTTCGAGCGCGGTGCGCAAAAAATCTGCAACTGCGGACTCGTCTTCGATCACCAGGATCGGCTGCTGTGCAGCGGCGGGATTCGCCTCAATCATCGAGCCGCCCCTTCGGCGGCCAAGGCGGAAATTGGTTCGGTGGCTGCGGGCAGACGGACGCGAAAAGTGCAGCCGATCCCGTCGGGATTGTTTTGCGCGATGATTTCGCCGCGATGGGCATTGATGATTCCGTAGCAAATGCTCAGGCCGAGCCCTGTGCCTTTGCCCACTTCTTTGGTGGTATAGAACGGGTCGAAAATGCGTTCAGGATGCTGAATGCCCGGGCCGTTGTCGGAAAAGCGGACATCCACGAGGCCATTGCTGAAAGACGTGGCAATTTCGATTTTTCCCCGGCGACGGACTTCCTGAATAGCGTCATAGGCGTTATTCATAATATTGAGGAAGACCTGCTGCAGCTCGTTCGGGTCGCCAATAGCTAACGGTAGCTGGTCGCTATAGTTTTCAATCACTTCCACTCCGTGGCTCAAAAAGTCATACGAGCGGAGCTTCAACGTCTGCTGGACGACGCTATTGAGGAGCACCGGCTCGCGCTGCGCGGGCATTTGGCGCGCGAAGCTGAGCAGGTTTTGAACGATCTGCCGAGTGCGCTGCGCCTCCTGCAAAATTACGGCGAGGTCCTGCTTGGATTCGTTTGGCACAGCTGGATTCTCCAGCAAGAGATCGGTGAAGCCAACGATTGCCGCGAGAGGATTGTTCACTTCGTGGGCCACGCCGGAGACGAGCTGCCCCAGCGCAGCCATTTTCTCGGTGTGCATCAGTTTCGCTTGCAGGCTGGCGGCGTCCGTTACATCCGTCATCACCACGACCATGCTGTTGATTTCTCCGCCCTCGTCGCGCATGGGGCTGAGGCTGATCGAAAACTGACCGTTGGCGTGATCGCCGCGAAGAACGGGAAGTTCGAGATGGTCGGTGGTTTCGCCGGCCAGGGCGCGCTCCACAGCCTGCGCCAGTATCGGACGGCGCGGCGGCGGAATCATTTCCATGATGGGATGTCCCAGGAGATTCTGCTCGGTGTAGCCCCATTCAAAGCAGCGCCGGTTCGCGTAGCTGACCAGACCGGCCGTATCAAGCACCAGGATCATGCTCTGGGTGCTGTTTAGGATGTTGCGATTGAAATCGCGTTCATGGCGGTAACGGCGTTCTGCTTCGCGCCGGTCGGTAATGTCCTTCAACACGTGTACCGTGCGAGGCTCGCCTTCGCCGTCGGAATGAATGCGTGAGCTGGAAATTACGTACGTGCGATTGCCAGCCGGTAAAACGAATTCCTCCCGCGACGAGGCTGCGTTGCGGCAGAACGGGCAATGGCCGGAACGGGACGCCAATCCAAGAATGTTCAGCTCACCCACATCCGAGCCGATTGTTTCCACTGGACGGGTGCCTAACAAGTCCGCGAGAGCGCGGTTGAGGCGCAACACTCGGCCAGCTCGATCATGTACGAGGATGTAGTCGGAGATCGCGTCGACATCCTGAACCCATTGTTTTCGGGACAGCTCAATGCGCGAGAAGAGACGCACATTCTCGATGGCCACTGATGCGTGGGCGGCGAGCGCCACGAGGACCTGCTGCTCGGCAGGCGTGAGTGGCCGCTCCAGGTCGGCCAGGCACAACACCCCCAAGACGGCTTCCTCGTTTCGTGCCAGGCGAATCAGGAGTAATTTTCGCCAGCCAAGCAGTCGCGAAAGGTCGGAACCCAAAATGTCCGCGGCTGATCCAGAGAAAACGTCGCTACGTTCAGTTTCTGACTGCATGCCCAGAGCAGAAGCCAACCGCGACTGAATGAGTTGATCCCACGGGCCCGACCAATCGAGGAGATTTGCAATCTGCCAGGATTCGCCATTGGGGAAAACCAGGGCGGCGGCGCGTGCGCGGAAAATTGCCGCTGCGCGAGACGTCAAACGGCGGGCGAACTCCTTCGCTCCCACCGAGGGATTGAGCTCCAGCGTTGTGGCGGAGAATTGCGCGAGCAGCGCCTCGACGGAATCGTCGAGACGATCAGGAATTTCCCGAATTTGTTTCAGTGCACGCATGGAGGATTGGGGGCTTGCGCGCGCTTGCCTATATCGCACACCAAGTTACGGTTCTTTCTCAATTTGAGTCAACGATTGCGGCGCGGGCGTTGCTCTAAGCAACAATCGGACGCTCGTCGCAGGGTGAGACGAACACGGGTGGGTGGAGGGTGATTTGAGACGGCCGGCCGCAGAGGGCCGATTGGCGGCTGGCGCGGGGATTGTCGTAAGCCCACGGAATCGAAGGAGTTGGCGCGCTTGTTGGCTGCTTGCTATCGCAAGCATAGTAAACATCCGTCGTGGCATCCTCCGTGCAATTTCTCCTGACGGATTTATCCGCTACGGAGGCGTATGCGATGAAACTGAAGCAGGTATTCGCAGGGCTGTGGCTGATGGCCGTACTGGGCGGGGCGGTGGCCGTTACTCCAAAAGCGCATGCGCAGGATCCAGCGACGGACACGGCTAAGCGCAAAGTGCGGGTGAAAGTGACGCCGGAATATCCCGACCTTGCCAGACAAATGAATGTGACCGGTAAAGTGAAAATCGAGGCGACCATCGCGCCGGACGGACGCGTGACTGCCACGCACGTCGTCGGTGGCAGTCCTTTGCTTGTCAACGCGGCTCTCGATGCACTGAAGAAATGGCGCTTTGAGCCGGCGCCCAAGCAGACCACGGAAGTAGTCGAATTCACATTCAACGGACAAGGAAACTAGATCAGCAAGAATTGCGCCGGGATGGGCGGGCCGGGGCTGGAGGTTTTTCAGATGACGATCGGTAAGAAGCTGTACATGGGGTTTGGCGCCGTTCTGGCGATCATGCTGGGTTTGCTGGTGGTGAATATATTCACGGTGCTGCGCCAATACAGCGCGCGCTCGGCCGTGACGGCCACTCTAAATGACGTACAGACGATTCAAAAAGTTCAGTACGACATCAGCGAAAATCGCCTGAATCTCGCCAACTACCTTCTGAGCGGAGACCTGCGCGATGAAGATAAAACCAACAAGGGCATTACCGATCTCGATCAAGCCTTGAAGGACAGCGAAGAAAAAGTCACCGATCAGAATCTTCGCACCGCGCTTTCGCAGGTCCAAGACAACGAACAGCAGTGGGCCGACAGTTTCGCGAAACCCATGATCACCAAGCGGCACCAGGTCGACTCCGGCGACGCCACCGTTTCCGATCTACAAATTTATTATTTGCAACATGACCCGGCTTCGTGGATCAACAAGTCCACCAATATCCTCGATCAAGCCAGCCTGGGAGTTCGCAAAGCTCAGGACGAATCCAACGCTTCCTCGGCCAGCGCAACTATGCTGAGCGCGGTTCTGACCACGGTCGGCACTTTGATCGCGGTGGTGCTGGGCGTATTCGTCGCGTTTTACACCGCTAAATCGATTAAGGAGCCTCTCTATCATCTGATCGAAGTGGCGCGGAAAATCGGCGATTCAGGAGACTTGGATCAGACGATCGACGTGCATCGCAGCGATGAGGTGGGCGTACTCGCTGAAAACTTCAACAAGATGATCGTACACCTGAAGGAGATGGCTTCCGTTTCGGCGGCCATCGCCGAGGGCCAGCTCGCCGTGACCGTGCATCCGCGTTCGAATCAAGACACTATGGCGAAAGCGTTCGCGCGCATGACGCAAGGGCTTCGCGATTTGGTTCGCCGGGTGCGCGACAGCGCGTCTCAAGTTGCAAGCGGCGCGGGCCAGATGGCTAGCGCGTCGGACGAATCCGCCAAAGTGAGCGTGCAGGCTGCGTCGGCGATCGACGAAGTGACCAGCACGATGCACGAAATGAGCATTAACGTGCAGAACGTGGTGAAAAACACGCAAGTGCAGGCGTCCAGCGTGGCGGAGACTTCGGCGTCCATCGATCAGATGGTCACGTCGATCCAGCGCGTGGCGGACACTGCAAAGCTCCTGGTAGATATTTCGCATCGCTCGCGGGAAGAGGCGCGCGTGGGAATGGAGACCATGGATAAAGCGACCAACGGGCTGAACCGCGCCAGCCAGGCGATTCAGTCGTCGGCGGAAATCATTGATGTGCTGGGACGCCGCGCGGACAGCATCGGCAAGATCATTGAAGTGATCGACGATCTCGCTGAACAGACCAACTTGCTAGCGCTGAACGCCGCCATCGAAGCGGCTCGTGCGGGAGAGCATGGCCTTGGTTTCGCCGTGGTAGCCGAGGAAGTGCGTAAACTTGCTGAAAAATCCACGCAATCCACCAAGGAAATTTCCGAACTCATCCAGGGCATTCAAAAGGAAGCGCGCGAAGCCGTCGAAAACATGGAAAAGAGCACCTCTATGGTGCAGGACGGCCTGGTGCTCAATAAAGACTTGAGCCTGGCGCTGGACAAGATTTCCGATGTGGTATCGGAAGTTTACAAATATTCGCAGGAGATCGGCGCGGCGACGATGGAACAGTCCAACGGATCGTCGCAAATAGCGAAAGCCACCAATCGCCTGACCGAAATCACTCAAGAAATCAATTCGTCCGTCGAGGAGCAGGCATCCGGGGCTCAGGCTGTTGTGCGGGCCATGGAGCGCATGCGCGAACTCGTGCAGCAATCCACTTCCAGCTCAACGGAACTGGCCGCAGCGGCCGAGCAAATGTCCAAACTCTCGCGACAGCTGCTGGAATCGATGGATCGCTTTGCGCTAGAAGATTCGTATTCGGAACACAAAAGGACCGCGGCTCTCCGCTCAGCGCCCGCGCACGAGCGGCACGCACCCGTGGAATACGCGGAACCAGTGAGGGCCTGAGTTTCCGAGGATGGCCATGGATAAGGAACTCCAGGTTGTGGGTTTTCGGATCGGGCGGGAGACGTTTGGCTTGCCCATTTCCATCGTTCGGGAAATCGTTCGCGTCCCGGAAATCACTTCGGTGCCGAACGCGCCGGACTACATCGAAGGAGTGATCAACTTGCGCGGGCGGATCATTCCGGTGGTTGATCTGCGCAAGCGCTTCGGGCAGAAATCCGTCGAGTCGAACAAGAAAAACCGCATCGTGGTGGTCGAACTTGGGCCGCGGGCTTTTGGCTTGATCGTGAATTCGGCCTCGGAGGTCCTGCGGATTCCGCCATCGGAAATTGAAGCGCCGAATAACGTGTTTCAAGAAGGCGAGCTCGACTTTGTGACCGGAGTGGGCAAGCTTCGCGGGCGCCTGGTGATCCTGCTGGATGTCAGCAAAATTCTGAAGCGTGGAGAGCTGAGCAACATCGAGGAAGTTGCGCATGCGGCGGAGGCGGTCGCCGTCGGCGAACTCGCGCGGGTTCTCTAGGCTCAACCGAGCATCATCGAGGAACGAATGTCCACTACATTCACCACCACGCAAATTCCACTCACGGACGCGGAGCTAAAGCTTCTGCAAACGCTGGTTTACCAAGAATGCGGTATGTATTTCGACGAGCGCCGCACCCATTTCTTGCGCGACCGTCTGCAGCGCCGGCTAAAGGTGTGCCAGCTCGATTCCTTTTACGCGTACTACCGGCTACTCACCAGCCGCGAAGGGAAAAAAGAATTAACCGCTCTGCTTGAAAATCTTACCGTCAACGAAACCAGTTTTTTCCGCATTCGCCCGCAGCTGGAATTGTTTCAGAAAACAATCCTCGAAATGCTGCTCAAGCGCAAGCAGGAAAGGCGCGATTGGTCGCTGCGCATTTGGAGCGCGGGTTGCTCCACGGGACAAGAGCCGTATTCGCTGGCGATTCTGAGCTGCGATGCGCTGGCGTACTACTACTTGCGCAACCCACTGCCGTTCGAAGTGCCCACTCCGAAGCCACTGATTCCGCCGCCGTGGAAGGTGGACATTCTTGCGTCGGACATTAACTACTCCGCGCTTCTGACCGCGCAACAGGGCGTCTACACCGAGACGCAGATGGACGCTGTCGATTACACCTGCCGGCTGAGATATTTCGATAAGATGGGCGACAAATATTCGGTGAAACCAGCGCTGAAAGGCCTTGTGCAGTTTGACTTTCACAATTTGAAAGCCGAATTCTTGCCGCAGGGCAACGACATCATTTTTTGCCGCAACGTGATGATCTATTTCGATGAAGCTGAGCAGAAGCGGCTGATCGACAAGTTCTATCGGTGCTTGAATCCGGAGGGCTATCTCTTCGTAGGCCATGCAGAAAGCCTGTTCGGACTGACCACCAAGTTCCACATGATTCACGAGAACAACGCCACGGTGTACCAGCGGATCGAGGGGGCGCAGTGAGTTTCCCGTCGGACGACCACTCTTCCGAGCTGCGGGATCTTTTCTTCGAGAGCGCGGAGGAAATTCTCCAGGGCATGAACGAAGCGGGCCTTGCGCTCGAGGAGCATCCCGGCGACGCCGAGCAACTCCGGCATGTTCGTCGCGCGGTGCACACTCTAAAGGGCGATTCAGCCGCGTGCGGGTACCGGCAGCTCAGCGAACTCGCGCATGAATTCGAAGACGTGCTCACGCCTGAACTTGCGCAGCAGCATGCCGGTTCAATCGCGGAGGTCATTCTCACGGCCGCGGACACCTTCCATGAAATGCTCGCCGCGTATCGCAGCACCCTGCAACCGCCGTCGGGCGAAGCGTTGCGCGAGCGCATTGCAAGCCTGCTGCAAAAGCCCGAACCAGAAGCGCAAAATGCCGAGTCCGAATTTAACGGCAAATTCGACTGGACGGAGTACGAACGGCTGTTAATGGCGGATGCCATCCGAAATGGCGAGTCGCTCTACAACCTGGCCGTTCACCTCAATCCGCAAGCGCCGCTTCCCGCCGCCGCATTTGAGCTGGCGCGAAAAGCGGTAGAAAGTGCCGGCAAAGTTCTAGCGTGGCGGCCCGAAGGCGGCGCGTATGCCGAAAAAACAGACCGGATCGAAGTCGCGCTTTCGAGCGCGCAAACGCTCGAATGGATTCGCGCGCACTGCCAGGTTCCGTCGAGTGTCGATGAGCTTTTGATCGAGCGCGTAGAGGCGCCAAACGCGGTTCCGCGCGACCTGCTGGACATTCTGCTCGAATCGGAAGCCGCCGCGATTTCGAGCGGCATCAAAGGGACCGCCGCGGAACCTGGTCCAAGCGCCGAAGATGATTCCCGCGAACCTGCCGCATCAGCCGGTATTGCACACGCCGCGGAAAACAGCTTGCGCGTGGATGCCACGCGAATCGACACGGTGATGAACCTCGTTGGGGAAATGATCATCGGCAAATCCATGCTGCAGCGGGCTATCGCAGAATTTGAGCGAAGGCATACAAAGGATCCGTTGCGCGCGAAATTATCAGACGCTCTGGCCTTTCAGTCGCGCGTGCTTGGCGAATTGCAAAAATCGGTGATGAAGATCCGCATGGTTCCGGTCGAGCAGCTCTTTCGCAGGTTTCCGCGAATCGTTCGAGATGTTGCGCGGCTGCGCAATAAAGATATCGGCGTGGAAATGGCGGGGCAAACCACGGATCTCGATAAAGGAATCTTGGACGCGCTTGCGGAACCTTTAGCCCACCTGGTCCGCAACGCCGCCGATCATGGCATCGAAGGCGCCGACGAGCGGCACGCAGCCGGAAAGCCCGTTCGCGGCACGATCCGGTTGAACGCGTATCACGACGGCGATGAAGTGGTAATCGAAGTGGCTGACGATGGCCATGGCCTCGATCGCGAGAAAATCGTGCGCCGCGCCATCGAGCGAGGGATCATCACTCCCCAGGAAGCTCTCCGACTGAACGAAACGGAATGCCTGCAGCTGATTTTCGCCGCTGGCCTGAGTACCGCTGACGAAGTGACGGAAATCTCCGGCCGCGGCGTCGGGCTCGATGTAGTGAAGTCTGGGGTCGAAGCGCTGAAGGGGTCGGTGGAACTTCAGAGCAAGCCGGGCCAAGGCACCACATTCCGAATTTCAGTGCCTCTCACGCTGGCCAGCATTCAGGCGCTTCTTTTCCGCGTGAACGAACGCATGTACGCCGTTCCCATCGCGTCGGTGGGAGAGATCACCCGAATTTCGGAAGAGGAAGTCCATTGCGTCGATAACCATGAGGTCTTTCAGCTGCGCGATGAGGTGCTGACGCTGGTGCGACTTGGCTGTCTGGAGCGATTCGCCGTACCGTTGGCGCACGCGGCGTCCAAACGCGTCTTCGTGATTGTGATCAGCGCTGCAGGCCGTCGATTCGGCTTGGCAGTGGATAGTTTGGTTGGCGAGGAAGAACTGGTCATCAAGGCTCTGGAAGATGAGCTGGTGAATTCACCGCTTGTGAGCGGCGCATCGATTTTGGGCGACGGCACGGTGGTGCTGATTCTGAATGTTCCGGCTGTGATTTCGCATCTGTCCCGAATCCCCGCTCTGGGAGCGACGGCGTGAGCCAAAAGATCCGAGTGCTCGTGGTGGATGATTCTGCGCTGATGCGGAAGCTGATTCCGCAGACGCTGCTGAACGATCCCTCGATCGAAGTAGTGGGAACGGCGATGGATGGGTTGATTGGTTTGCGCAAGATCGAAGAGCTGCGCCCGAATGTTGTCACGCTCGATCTGGAAATGCCGCGCATGGACGGCATCGAAATGCTGAGGCAAATCACGCGGAAGCACCGCGTGCCGGTAATCGTGGTTAGCGCCCACACTGCCGAAGGCGCGTCGCTCACGCTGAAAGCTCTGGGGCTAGGAGCGTTCGATTTCGTTACCAAGCCACCCGATGCAGCTTCGGGCCGGCTCGCGCAAATCGCATCGGAACTAGCTCTGAAGATTAAGGTAGCCGCAGCGTCCGGCGCGCCGAAGGTCATCCTCACGGTTCCAATAAATAAGCCGAAGGCCAAGCGCCCGTTTTCGAATCAGCCCCGCTGGCCCTCGCGCGTGGTCGCCATCGGCATTTCCACCGGTGGACCCGCCGCGCTGCAATACCTTTTCTCGCAGCTTCCTGAAGATTTTCCGGGAGCGCTGGTGGTGGTGCAGCACATGCCCGAAGGTTTTACGGAAATGTTCGCGCAGCGGCTGCATGAATCCACTCCTATAGAAGTAAAAGAAGCGCAATCGGGAGACTTACTGCTCGCAGGGCGCGCCCTAATCTGTCCGGGCAATCGCCATATCAAAGTTCGGCGCATGGAGCATGGGGACGTGGCCATGCTGGTGGATCAGCCGCGCGTCAATGGGCACCGGCCATCGGTTGACGTGCTCTTTCACTCGGTGGCGAAAGAGCTTGGATCGAAAGCGGTGGCGGTGCTTATGACCGGTATGGGAGACGACGGAGCCGCGGGTTTGGGAGCGATTCGCGCCGCTGGCGGATTTACCATCGCCCAGAGCCCGGAAACCTGCGTGGTGGACAGCATGCCTCGCTCGGCGATCGAACGCGGCTTCGCCCATCGTGTGGAATCGCTCGCCGATTTAGCCAGTGTTTTGCAAGCGAAGTGTTTGTCCGAACGGCAGCCCCCCGAGCCGGTCGAAGCCAGTGCCAGTCAGCAAGGCCCTGCGGAAAGTACGTCGCGAAGGAGAACGTCATGAAACAGTTCGAAGCACTCACGCGAAAGGACAGTCAACCAGTCCGCTATCTGATCGTGGACGACTCCGTCTTCGCGCGCAAAAACCTGGCGAAGATGATTGAGTCGTTCGGCGGCGAACTGGCCGGAGAAGCCGGTGACGGCCGAACGGCCATTACAGAGTACACGCGCACCAAGCCGGATATCGTCCTGATGGACATCACCATGCCGCAGATGGAAGGCATCGAGGCCGTTGAGCACATCGTGCAGCAGCATCCCGAAGCACGCGTGGTGATGGTTTCGTCGGTGGGCTATCAGGACAATATTCTCGCTGCGCTGCAAAAAGGCGCTCGGCATTTCGTCCAGAAGCCCGTCAAACCCGACGCGCTCTACGAAATCGTCCGCTACGTGCTGAATGAGGATGGCGTCACCGCTCCGTCGATTCTCGTTCGGGAGGACGTGCGATGAGAATGGATCTGATCCAGCCGTTCATCGGCTCGCTCGATGCCGTGCTGGCGGAAATGATGCAGTCGCCGGCGACGATTGTCGATTTGGAGATGGAAGAGAACGGCTACCGGAAAAAAGGCCTGGCCGCCACCGTCAAATTCGCCGGACAGATCGAGGGACGCATCATTTTAGATATGGAGCCGCAAGCCGCGCTGCGGGTTGCTCAATGCCTCGCAGACGGCGAAGTGGATTCGGAAGAACCGATCGTTCGCGAAGCTGTCTGTGAACTCGCGAACATGGTGATCGGCAACGCGGTCACCCAACTGAACGACCGCGGATTCGAATTCAAGGTTGATCCGCCATCGGTGCTTTCAGAGGAACAGTGCGAGAAGGCGGGACAGGATTCGGAGGCGACGATTTTGAGGTTTGAAACGCCTAGCGGCAACGTGCACCTGAATATCTCGATGCATTATCACGCTCGCCGAACCCGCGAGCGTAGCCCCATGGCCGCGGTCTAATTATTCTTCGCTCGCTTTCTCTTTGCTGAAACGCATTGGGACGACTTTGCGGTATTCCGTTCCATGGCGGAAAAGCCCGGCCTTCGGCAGTTTCTCCGAGTAGACAATTCTGGCCGACATGAAAATGTTCGCGGCCTCCGGCGAATAGGGGACGGCCACATCTATCAGCGCGTCCGCTTCGTAGCGGCGCTTGCTGCGGAAACACATTCCGAGCGGAGAGACGTCTTCGCACACCGCGAGTTCATCGTCCGCGCCGGATTGCCGAATGCATGCCGTTAGTCGCGTCTTAAAACGCATGCGTTTGCGTTCTCGCTGTTCGCCTTCGGAAGGCCCATTGGATTCCGTATCGGCGCCTCGGCGTCCGCGGGTGCCGCGAGCCGCGAGTTTGTCTTCATCTTCATGCGGAGCTTGCGTCCAGATACTCGGAACGCCGCACGTTTTGCAGTGGCGCGCGATTCCGCGGTTGGTCTCGAACCCGCGCAGCTCGACTTCGTTTAAGTACACCACTTCTCGATTGTGGCAGTACGTACATTGCAGCAGCATGCGCGCCACAGCCTCATTCGATTCAGACGGCTGCGGGAATTCAACGCCCCAAAGGTCCACATCCGCGCCCACCAGTTCGATTCCGTAAAGAGAGCCATCCTGCTGCCGGCCGAATTCGCCAACGACCCGTGCGTCCGCTTCGCGATGAGCTTCCGCAGGCGCTCGTCTGCGCAGGTGGACTACCTGTCCCGCCGCGAGCACTCGCTCGAATACGATCACCGCGCCATGCCGGTTGATCAGCAGCGTCTTGCCTGGCTCGGAGAAGGCTTGTCCCTGGCTATCTGTTCCAGAGATTTCGAGAAATAACGTCAGCGACACTCGATCAGTGCGGCGCGGCTGGAGCGACGTCATCGGACCTCCGGGACCGTGGACTTCTGTCTGGAGGCAAGATAGCATACTGGGCACGTCATTTGTTCCACGGGAAACAACCCAGTCGGCACTCTCCTGGGCAGCGCGGACGATCCAGGTAACCTAAGCCGTTGATACGGCGTCACATTACAGTTCTTCGGGAGAATCTCTGGATGAAGACCGCTTTCGCGAACCGCTTCCAGGCTCTAGTGATCATCACACTCACTTTCCTTTCGGCCGCCGGTATCTCCGCAGCCGCCCCGCGCGCCAGCGGTCAAAGTACCGAGGTGAGCGGCGTTGTCCGCGACGCCTCCGGTGCGCCCATTGCCGGCGCCCAAGTGCAACTGAAAACCAGTTCGTTTTCCAGCACCATCTCCACCGGGCCAAACGGTACCTTCGATTTCGATAGCGTTCCAGCCACATCCGGTACGCTGGTCATCTTCGCAAAAGATTTTAAACAAGTGACGCGTCCGTGGAGTAGCACCACCGGCGCTCCCGTGCATCTTGATGTCGTCCTCCCGCTTCTTGCGCTTTCACAGAGCGTGATGGTAACGGCGAACCGCACAGCCACGCCGCTGGGCGAAACACCGGCCAGCGATATCAAGTTGAGCGCTGCCAACGTGAATGCAATTCCAGCGTTGACCCTGGCCGACAAACTTCGCCAAGTGCCCGGCTTCAGTCTGTTTCGGCGATCCAGCAGCACCACTGCGAATCCGACGACGATGGGTGTCTCGCTGCGAGGTTTGGGCGCCAATGGCGCCAGCCGCGCGCTGGTTTTGGAAGATGGCATTCCGCTAAACGACCCGTTCGGTTCCTGGGTTTACTGGGATCGAGTGCCGGAAGCATCCGTGCAGAGCATCGAAGTGGCTCAGGAAGGCGCGTCCAGCCTTTATGGCAGCGAGGCCATGGGCGGTGTGGTTCAGTTCCTGACGCGCCAGCCGCAACCCGCCGGACTCACGGTTGACGCTTCGTACGGTAATATGAACACGCAGGATCTGTCGCTTTCCGCCGGCGGCCAGCTGGGCAAATGGTATTCGATGGTTTCGGGTGAAGCGTTTCAGGGCGATGGTTACTATCTGGTTCCGGCTCTCTATCGCGGTCCAGTGGACACACGCGCCGCCAGCAATCACGCCGACGTGGACTTAACGGTCGGGCGCAAATTCGGCGAAGGAAGCGACGTCTTCGCGCGTGGATGGTATTTCGATGATTCTCGCAACAATGGGACGGTCGACCAGCGCAATGATATTCGCATGGGTGAAGGTGCGCTCGGTTCAGATCTGAACCTCGGATCAGCCGGAACCCTGACCTTGCGCTTTTATCTCGAGGCCGAAACCTACTTCCAGAATTTTTACTCCGTTCCATTCCCTCAGAATACTGAGACGCTTACCGACTCTCAGACCGTTCCGGCTCAGGGCACCGGCGGATCGGCGGTTTGGAGACGGAATCTTGGCCATCGCCAAACGCTTGTCGCCGGGTTCGACATGCACGAGGAAATCGGCCACAGCCACGAAATCATTGGCGCCAACCCGCCCATCTTCCGTGAAACCTCTGCTGGCGGCCGTCAGCGCAGCGTCGGTGTTTTTGGCGAGGATATGATCCAGCTGAGCCCCGGCTGGTTGCTGAATCTTAGCGGCCGTTACGATCACTGGGTCAATTTCGATGCGTCGTATTTGTGCACGCCGGGGACCTTGTCTTGTCCAGCGAATCAAACCTTCCCGACACGCAGCTTTGACGTGTTCGATCCACGGGCCACGCTGCTGCATCAATTCAATTCGCACGTTTCGTGGTCGGCGTCCATCTATCGGTCCTTTCGAGCGCCGACTCTGAATGAGCTCTATCGCGGCTACCGCGTGGGCAATGTCACCACCAACCCGAACTCTGCGCTTACGGCCGAGCGCCTTACGGGAGGCGAAACGGGCGTCGATCTGACTGGTTTTCAGCGCCGATTCGAGGTCCGCGGCGTCTTCTTCTACAACCAGATCGTCAATCCGATCGCCAACGTCCCCATCAATGCGACAACCGCGGAACGCGAAAATCTGGGACGCATCAGCGCTCCGGGGTTTGAAATCGATGCGGTCGAGCACGTTACGGACCGGTTCCAATTGTCTGCTGGGTATCAGTACGTGGATTCCAAGGTGGTTAGCGCCCCCGGACAGCCGACGCTCCTGAACACCTGGGTACAGGAAGTTCCACACAATTCGTTCACCTTCGAGGCGCGTTACGATGATCCTTCCATCATCTCGCTGTCGTTCGATGGTCAATTGATTGGACGACAGCTCGATACCGTACCCACCACCCCCCGTAGTTACCTAGGCAGCTATTTCGTGCTCGGCGCGATGGCATCGCGTCGCATCGCTTACGGAATTGAGGCTTATGCGGCCATCGAAAACCTGACGGACCAGCAGTACTTCATTCAAGCGTTGAATCCCGGCGTTTCGCCTCCAAGCTTAGGTTTACCTGTTATGGCGCGGGTTGGTGTTCGCTACAACTTCCCGAGGCGTTAGGGTAGGGGCTTCCGCGATATCTCCTGCCGGCGCTATTGCGATCCGCTTAGGTCCGGTGCCGGGTATTCCGGCAGGCGGGCGTTCTTCTGGTTCGAGCGTTTAACTTCCAAGTCGTCTACTACCATCGACGGGCTGATGATCGTTCGCGGCACGGTTCCTTCGCGGTTGCTGACCACCGGATCATTTCCCAGCGCCACCAGACCATTGCGCAGGGCGCGCGGATCGAACTCGCTGAATACAGCGCCTCGAACCAACTCTTCGTGGCCATCGTTCACATACACGCGATAGAGCAGCCGCGGCTCTGTGTTGCGCACCCCTGCCGTTTCTTTTAAGTAGTAGCCGTACGGAAGATTGTCCTGCCGGCAGAGGTCGATCAATTTCACTTTCAGATCCTCGGGCGCAACCGGTGCGCTCGATGCTATTTCAAGCACTCCTACATTCGGAGCGGGCGGCTGTCCCGGTCCCGCGCGGCCGTGGCCGTTGGACTTCGGGAAATCCTTGATCGGTTCGCGTCCAATCAGATAATTCACCAGGATTCCATTTTCGATCACCGGAACTTTCGCTGGCGGCACGCCTTCGTCGTCGGTGTTGTAGTGTCCCTGTAAGGTTTCGCCGTGGAATGTGGTCATCGCGGGATCGTCGAAGATCGAAACAAACGCAGGCAGCACGCGCGTCTTGTAGCTCGACGCAAACGGTCCCACGGTGCGCGCGGAATCTCCCGGCCGCGGCCGCTGCCCGAGTACGTTTGAGCCAATCAGCGCGTCGAGCACTTCGCTCGCGGCGTCTGGAGAAAAAAGCACTGGGCCTTGATAATCCTCCTCGGTAATCGGCGCTTCGCGCAGCGCTTTCAGTCTTGCGAGCATTTTCCGCGTATCGTCGAGCACTCGCTGGCGGCTCGGCAACCCACCGGGAGTTGCGCTGCGGTATGGTGCATCGTCTTCGAGGCGCATACCGTCCGCGGCCTGAGCGGTTCCCGTGGTATCTGCGAAACAGCCGGTATAACCGTGGCGGGTAACCGTTCCCTCGGTGTTGACGAAATACTGGTTCACCGCCCAGCACCGCGCCACGCTGCTCAGCATCTCGATCTGGGGATCGCTGCGAAATAGCCCGGAAGCTTTCTCGACAATGTCCTTCCATGGCTTCGGGGCAAACTGAATCGCAGCCAGCGGCTCGATCAATTGCACCGCAGGCTCATGCGCGAAATCGTCGAAAGGTTGCCCCGTGGCGAATTGGCTCAGCATCGCTCGTTTCGCTGCTAAGGTCTGGCTGGCGATTTTGTAGGCCTGGTCGGTGGCTGCCCAAATCTGCCAGCGCAAAGCCTCCTGATCGTTGTCGACCGGCGCGTAAGTCACCACACCGACGCCCGGTCCAATATAACTGTCGAGCTTATAATCGCCGACGCGCACTACCACGCGGACGTAACGGGAATGGACGTGTGTGTTCGACCGCAATGCCCCAAAAGCCGCCTCCATGTTGTACTCATCTACATCCGTAAGGCGGTAGTCGATGTAGTAGGGCGCTTGCACGTTCTCCATTTTCAAGTGTGCCTTCGAACGTTGCAGCTCCGCTTCCATCGCCTGTAGCAGCGGATCGGAAGTCGCCGCTTTCTCCGTCGCGGCGCCCGCCGTGGATTCACTCGGTTGCTGGCCTCTAACTATTGGCACGAACACGAGCGCTTGGGCGACGGCCAACGCCAGCAGCGCAGCCGGTGCGCATAAGTTCGTTACCGATTTCCTGGCCCGGATCACGGGTTCACCTTGGCCGCCGCGAGAGCCGAATTTGCCCCAGCTTTTGCCCACTGGTCACCGAATCCCGGCGGTGGCAAGATCGGGAGGCGTTCCGCGCCTTTGGCTTTTTTCTGCACCTCAATCTCGGAAAACAGCATGGCTGGCGCGGACGCCGACACCGGCACCTGGCCGGATTCCGCCCCGCAGATGCCGTTGAACACCTGCAGCTTGTCCCCAGTCAAAATAATGTTGTTCAGAGAGAGCAGCGGCGTGCCCACAATATCCACACCCCGAACCAGTTGATCCGGACGCCCGTCCGCGTAAACGCGCCATACCATCACTGGAATCACTTCAAACGCTTGCGGCGAGGCTCGCTCCGTGAGCGTGAACCCGCCTTCAATGTCTTGGAAATAGAGCCCGTAAGGCTTGCCCTGCTTTTCGATTTCGTCGATGAATTTTTGCCGCAGTTCAGAGTCGTGCACCGACTTGCTTGAAGTGACGATCAGATTGCCTTGGCGTCCGGTGGGAAGAAAGCCTTTCTGTGCGCGTCCGTGCCCATTCGTGTGGCTGAAGCCCGCGATGGGAATGCGCGACATCAGGAAATTCTTCAACACGCCGTCTTGCACTGCCACAACCCGCTGTGCGGGCATTCCTTCATCGTCGTATGCATAGCTTCCCGCCAGTTTTATTCCGTTGAGTTCTTTCAACGTGGGATCGTCCACTACGGTGAGAAACGGCGGCAGCACCAGATGCCCCACTTTTTTCGTGAACGTCTGGCCCTCGCGTTGATCGCGTTGCCGATGCCCTTCGAGCCGGTGCCCCAGAACTTCGTGGAAAAAGACTGCTGCGGCGCGCCCAGAAAGCCGCGCCGGGCCGGCGTACGGTTCCGCGGCGGGAGCCGCGCGCAACGCCTTCAAATCCGCCGCCATTTTGTCCACGGTTGCGAGCAACTGTGATTCGGAGGGCAAATCGCTCAGCGAAGGATTTTCGTATGACTCGACGCGCATCAACTCCATTCCATCATCCGCGCGCGTTCCCGCTTCGATGATCAGGCGGCTCATCGCCGAAGGCTGAACGACGGCGGTGCCTTCGCTAGTCGCAAGATAGGAGTCGCCGGTCCCGGTCTGCAGCGACACCATCGACGTATACACTTCGGGATACTTCAAAAATTCCACCGAAACTAGCCGAATGCGGTCTTCCCACTGCTTCTGCTGTAGTGTCAGCGGCAGTTTGGTTTTGTCGATGTGATGCTGCGCAGGCTCTTCCGAAAAATCCGGCGAGCGGTCCTCCTCCGGAGCTTGCACCGCATAATCGGTCTTGACCCGCACGAACGCCGACGATGCTCGCTCGTATTCCTGATTCGTTAGCTGCCACAGCACGCGCGCGACAGCATCGCCGTCGTTTTCGAGTGGGAGAAGCCCGGGAAGCAGTCCCGATGGCCGGCTTTGGCCGTGTGTATTGTCGAGCGCCGCCGTGCCAACGTGCATCGTTACGTCGGCCTGCCTGCGGCGCACGCGCGTCGAGAGGATTAAACCGTCATTCGTTGCGGCAATTACCGCGGTATCAGAATCGGTGACCGAGTAGCTCGCGTAATATGGCGCGGGATCTTTTCCCGCAAGCGTCGTCATGGCGCGCTGCAGTTCGTGTTGCATGGTGTCCAGCAACACGTCCGTGCGCGGCTTGGCCGCAATGGACGTCCATGGAATGCAAAGCAAAACTACGAGGAAGTAAAGAATCGCCCGGGGGCCGCAGCTTTTCATTGGGTTCACGTACACCGTAGGAGACGTGTCAATCTAGCACACCCGTGTCCCTACAGACATAGAATCGGCGCGTCTGGTGCCCTAATTACTACATCCAGCTATCGCGAAAGATTTCTCTGCAATCGACGGCCCGAAGTCGCCCTTACTCCGGCGCGATATGGAATACCCGCTCGGCATTGCCGTGATAGAGCTTCTCGCGCTCCGCGTCCGACACCGGCGCCGAGTCCATGAACTCCACCGCCGGAGTTGTCGGTTGGTATGGGTAATCAATCGCCCACATCACGTTTTCGACGCCCAGCGCCTTGATCGAATAATCGAGCGCCAGAGGCGACTCCTGCCCGCTGGTGGTAATCACGAAATTGCGCTTCAAGTATTCGCTCGGCTTCAACTTCAGTTTGGGCGCTGAACCGCGGTTCTGCGCGTACTTGTTCATGAAGTCCAGCCGCCAGGACCAGAAATGCACAGCCTCACCCATGTGCCCGATGCAAATCTTGAGTTTGGGGAAGCGATCGAATACGCCGCTCACGATCATGCGCACCGCATGCGTGGAGACTTCAATCCCGTAGCCCCATTGCGCGCTGTCCAGACCATAATCGCGGAACGGCGTTGCCATTCCGTCGGAAGGGGCGCGCGGATGGATGTAAATACAAGAGTCGAGCGCCTCTGCCGCTTCCAGAAAGGGAAAATATTTTGCGTTGTCCAGATACTCGTTGTTGGTGTGCGAATTGAGAATGAATCCGTTGAGTTTGAGCTTCTGGATGGCGCGTTCCATTTCCTTCGCTGCGCGCTTTGGCGACTGCGGCGCGAACGTGGCCAATCCCGCGAATCGCTTCGGGTGCCGCTTGATCACTTCGGCCATCCGGTCGTTCGCCACGATTGCCAGCTCGGTTGCCGTGTCAGCATCGAACATCTGCACGCCCGGGGCTGTAAGAGAGAGTAAGTGCATGGCTACGCCGTTTTCGTCCATGTCGCGGCGGCGGCCTTCTTCGAGGTCGAGCAGACGCGGCAGCAGCGCGCCCATCGCCGTTTTGTCGTCCTGCGGCGCGTCATAAATTCTGCGCACCAAAGTCATATCCAGGCTGTGACTGGGAGAGCGAGCCACATCTTTCAGCGCAGCCGCTACTTCGGGAACCGAAAATGCTTCTTCAGTCGCAATACGCCGCAGCTTCTTCTTTTTTGCAACAGCCATGGTTTGCTCCTCTCGGCGATCCTCGGATCTTTTGATTGTGGTTTAGATTCCGCTCTAGTTCCGTAACGGAAAACCGCTCTAAGAGCGTTTTTACCCGCAGGCCAGTTCGCCGCCACCCGTGAGAACGACTGCTTATATCTCCGCCACGGATTCTCCGCAAGCATTTTGCATCGCGAGTTGGGGCGGGCACCCAGGAGTCGCATTAGATAGCTTTCGATAGCGGGCGAATTGGCGCTTATGGGTGAGTATGACAGCTGAAAAACCTGAGCTTTAGCGGCTAGAAAGTCTGCGGAATAGAGTTTGCGGATTGAGTACTTCGCGCGGATGAAGCGGCGTCCCGGCAGGCCGGGTCCGGTGGCAGGACTCCGGTGGAGTCCACCGGGCTCCAAAAATCGGAGATCCAAACTGCGCACGAAAGGAAACGCGCCGTCGCGCGCGTTTATGTGGCAGGGCTTAAAGACGCCCTGCCTCCTCCGACTGAACAGTTTGCGGAAAAAGGGCGGTAGGGAGCTTCGAGCGCTAAAGCGCTTGCTGGATACGCGAAGCTTATGTCGCACGTAAACGTGCGACCCACAAAACTAAGGCTTTTTCCCGCACACTGTGAAGTCGGGGGCTTCCACCACGTCTTACAAAGATTCTCCTGTTCGCATGCAGAATTGTTAGAAGCTATTGCACAACCCTCCGTAAGACGATCATGAGACAGGCGATCTGAAAGAAGGCGCCATAAATCGTGAGCGAGCGGTCGTAACGCACCACCAAGCGCCGGAAGTTGCCCAGCCAGGCGTTGGTGCGTTCGACGATCCATCGTCTTCGGTAGCGCCGCAGCGCTCGGCCATCCTGCGTCGCCGGTCGAACGCGATTCCTCTTGTGCGGGCAGATCAGTTCGATCCCGCGTCGCCGCAAGCGCTTTCGCAGCGGATCGCTGTCGTACGCTTTGTCGGCAATCACCCGCACCGGCTTCTGCCGGGGACGACCGGCGTGATGGCTACGTGCTACGCGGATCGCCGCGAGCGTCGTCTCTGCGAGTTGGACTTCCGCCGGGGATGCAGAGTGAAGGTAGTTTCCCAGAGGAAGACCGCGGCCGTCGACCACCACCATCCACTTCGTCCCCTTGCCCCGCTTGGTTTTTCCGACTCCGCAGCCCCTTTTTTTGCCGGAGCGAAACTGCCGTCCAGAAACGACTCGCTCCACTTCCATTGCTGGCGCTCGTTCAACTCGCTCAGAAACACCCGCCAGAT
>Ga0307373_10001823_pt1 | contig 39368 bp, 42 predicted proteins | sample OX2MG_FD_202534 | JGI IMG/M metagenome (GOLD analysis project Ga0307373, IMG submission 202534) | Soil microbial communities from Risofladan, Vaasa, Finland - OX-2 | ecosystem: Environmental > Terrestrial > Soil > Coastal area > Acid sulfate soil | place: Finland: Risofladan, Vaasa | collected...
GAACCGCCCGCCCAGCCGCCGCCACCGCCCCGCACGACAACCGCGGATCCCCCCGCGACTCCGGCTCAACCAGCGCCAGCAGCGCCGGGCCCAGCCCGGGGTCGGTCCGGGCCAGCTTCTTGCGGCCGCCGCCGGGCGCCCGCACCCGCGGTTCCGGCCCGCCCTCCGCCTCCCGCACTCCCCGGGCCCACCGTGTCCGGGTGCGCGCCGGTCGCCACCGCCTTGATGCCGCGGCCCAGCTCCATCGCCTCCGCCCCGAGCAGCAGCCGCCGCTGCCGCTCATCCAGGTGCGGTCGCAGCAGCCCGTACAGCCGCGCCACCCGTTCGCCGGCGGGCTCCCCGCCCCGGTCGCCGTTCGCCATACCACAAACGATGGTCATGAGCGAGACAATGCCACTGGCCAAGGTCAAGGCGCACCTGTCTGAGGTCGTTGATCGAGTGACAACCTCGCACGAGCGGATCAGCATCACCCGCCACGGGCACCGCGAGGCCGTAGTGATCGCCGCGGACGACCTCGATGCCCTGGAGGACACCCTGGACATCTTGTCCAACCCCGCCGCTGTCCGTGAGATAGCCGAGGCGCGGCAGGCGGCGGCACGGGGGGAGGGCCTGGATCTCGCCGCGGTCCGGCGGCGCTACCTGGGCCATGGCGCCTGACTATGGCCTGCTAGTTACGCCTCCGGCACAGCGTGCCCTGGACCGGCTGCCAGAGCGGGTCGCTGCCGCGATCGCTGAACTTCTGACCGGCGACCTGCTGGCCGCGCCGCGCCGTGTAGGTAAGCCACTGCGCCGCGAGCTGTCGGGGCTCTGGTCCGCCCGGCGCGGGTCCTACCGGGTGATCTATGAGACAGACGATGAAACGCCCCGGGTCGTTATCCTCCGGATCGACCATCGGGCCGATGTCTACCGCCCCTGAGATGACGCTGGGCGAACGCCGCCGCACCGGTCGCCTAACTGGACACGCAGTCGCGGGCCACCCAGGGCTGAGGGGCTAAAGCGACCATAGCCGCACCCCGAGATTGGGCGGCTTGACTTAGAGATGTTCCAGTTTCGCCCGGTCGAGCAGCCCGACATGCTCATGGTCCTGCGAGTACCCAGGAGCATGGATGATCTCCAGCGGGTTACTTCTTACTCGTCGGTCCCTGTAGGTGCACCTGTCGCGGGGAGCGGCCACGAGCGGTTTCTCGGCGATCATGCGGGCAAGGCCGCTGCCGTCGACCGGCAGCACGCCGTACTTGCCGGCTTCGGCGTACCAGGTTCCGATCATTGCGATGAGCCGGTGGCGATGATCGGCGGCCACATTGTGGTTTTCGGCGAAGTCCTCGGCCACGTGGTAGCGTTCCCAGGCCGTGGCGTCGAGCCTGGACAGCCCAGCTGCCCGAAACCCGTGTCATCCAGCACGACGAACAGCACACTGGGCGCACCCTCGCCTGCCCGCACCGGCGCCGGCCACGCCGGCGCGGACTCATCCGCGGTCCGCCCGATCACACCAGGAAATGAAGCGCCCGGCCCATACTCGACAACTGGCCTCTGGACCCTCCCGCAGTTCTCCCGCGCTCCGGATGGCTCCGTATCCTGCTGCGCCGTGACAGAGCCCGCATCACCCGGCAGGGATGGTCTTGCTCCGGTCGCGACGCCCGCAGGCGAGGCTGCCTTATGCTCCTACCGTGGTAGTAGAGTTAGCGCATGCCTCGCGGTAACCCTTCACCCAAGCTCGCCATCACCGTCGACCCCGACGTGCACGCCCAGGTCCTCGCCGCAGCCCGGGAAGAGGGAGTCAGCGTGTCCGCCTGGATGACCACCGCCGCGCGGCGTGCCCTGCGGATCAGGGACGGACTGGCCGCGGTCGCCGAGTGGGAAGCAGAGCACGGTCCGCTGAGCAGCGAGGAACTCCAGGCCGCCCGCCGCCGCGTCCACTCCGACGGCGCGGAGCGCCGGTCGGCATGAACCCGGTGGTCTATGACACCGGCGTCCTGATCGCCGCAGACCGCAACGCCCGTCATGTCTGGGCCGACCACCGGGTCCGCCTGGAAGCCGGGATCATTCCCGCCGTGCCCGCCCCCGTCGTCGCCCAGGCCAGCCGCTCGCCAGCCCAGGTGCAACTCCGCAGGCTGCTGCGCGGCTGCGACGTCATCGCCCTGACCGAGTCCGGGGCCCACGCATCCGGACACCTCCGCGGCCGCGCCGGCACCAGCGACATCACCGACGCCACCGTCGCCCAGACAGCCGCCGACCTGCACGCCGACGTCCTGACCAGCGACCCCGACGACATCAGGCGCCTCCTCCAGGCCGCCCGATCCGCCAGCCGGATCATCACCGTCTAACCCGCCGCGGACCGGCCGCTCGCTCGTATCCCGGACACCTAGCGCCCGCGTGACCTCGGGCTGCGTCTCGCCGACCAGAGCGCCAAACCCGGCACGACAGACTGCAGGCCTCGCCAGCACCCAGGCACTCGGCGGGTGCCCGGAAACTGAGCAGCCGAGTACGCCGACGGCGCGATCTGGCCAGGTCCACTATGCCTTGCCCGGCACCCGCCCGCCGCCGGGGCGGCCGAGCCGACAGGGCCAGGCCGCGGGGCAGCGGACGCGTACTGAGCGCCTCGGCAGCGCTAGGTAACTCGGTAGACGGCGACCGCCTCGTATTGCGCGATGCAGGCGGCGACAGTGAAGGCGCATTCCCGTCACTCTCGCCGCGATCAGGAACGACTCGGAATCGAGCCGCCGGCTGGACGGGCGGTGCCCGCGCGCCCGGATAACCGACTGGCCGCTATCAGCTCGGCGCCGCGCTCGGCCAGCATCAGCACGGCCACGACGGGGTTGACGGTCGGCAGAGACGGGAAGGCTGATGCGTCGACGATCCGCAGGCCGGCCACGCCGCGCACGCGTAGCTCGGGATCGAGGACCGCCGCGGGGTCGTCGGCCATGCCCATGCGCGCCGTACACGAGACGTGGTAGACGGTGTGGCTGGTGGCGCGGGCGAGCGCGGACAATTCCTCGTCCCCGCGCACCTCCGGCCCGGGGAAGACCTCGCTCGCGATCCAGCCCGCCATGGCGGGGTGCGCGGCGACCCCGCGGGCCATTCGCATTCCCGCCAGCAAGGTCCTCTCGTCATGACGGTCGGGATCGGTGAAGTAGCGGTAGTCGATGACTGGCGCCGCGTCCGGGTCAGGAGATGCCAGCGACACCGTGCCCCTGCTGCGCGGGCGCGCGACGTTCGGCGTCATGGAGATCGTCCGCGCCGGAATCCGGTAGCCGAGCCGCTCGGCGTGCATCGCGAAAGTCATCAGCGGCACGTGAGCCAGCACGTCCGGACGCGTGGCCGTGGGGTCTGTGCGGTACATGATCGTCATGTCCCAGTCCGTCGCCCCAGCAGGCGGCACAGGCCTGGCGGCCTCCCACACGACGAGCCCCTCCGGGTGGTCAGTCAGGTTCGCGCCCACCCCCGGCAGGTCGGCTACCACGTCGATGCCGAGATCGCGCAGCTGAGCGGCCGGCCCGATCCCGGAAAGCAGCAGCAGGCGGGGCGTGTCGATGGCCCCGCAGCACACGATGACCTCACGGCGCGCCGACACGGTCAGCTCCGAGCCGTCGGACCGCCTGGCGAGCACCCCGGTCGCGCGGCGGCCCTCGGACATGAGGATCTTCAGCGCGCGAGTGCCGGTGTGCAGGTCCAGGTTCGCGGCATGATCCAGGATCGGATGCAGGTAGGCGACCGAGGACGAGGAGCGCATGCCGGTCTGCGGGTAGTAGCCGATGGGCAGGAAGCCGGTACCGTCCGCGTACCGGGCCGTGTTCCAGTCCTCGCGCGCCGGGATTCCCAGGGTGCCCGAGGCTGCAGTGATGACATCTGCCAGGTATGGATTGCGGTGCTCGGGTGCGACGGCCGCGATATTGATCCGGAGCCGCCTGAAATACGGCGCCATCGCGTCCGCGTCCCAGCCACGTGCCCCGCTGCTCGCCCAGTCGTCGAAGTCAGCGCGCGGCGGCAGCAGGGCGATCATCGTGTTGTGCGAGGAGCAGCCCCCGAGAATCCGCGCCCGGGACTGGCGGATGAGGGAGTTGCCGCGCGGCTGCGGCACGCTCGGGTAGTCGAGGTCGTACTCGCTCTCCAGCATCTGCGCCCAGCGCCGGATCTGCAGTGCCCGGGGCTCGTCCCGGTCGCTGGGCCCCCATTCGAGCAAGCCGACGCTGATGCGCGGGTCCTCGCTCAGCCGGGCCGCGACCACAGCGCCGGCGGTGCCGCCGCCGACGACCACGTAGTCGTACCCGGTTCGCTGGCCAGCGGTCTGCCCGCTATCGTCGTGCGCCACGCACTGTCCCTAGAGCTCGAACAGCGGCATGTGCCCGCCGCGCGAAACGCCCGTGGCGGCGAGGCCGCACGGCATGTCGTTGGCCTTGCCGATCGCGTCGTCGTAGTCCGAGAACCGGCCGACACAGGCCACGGGCCCAAAGTCTTTTCGCGGGCGATACGCAGCGGGGCGAGCGCCGCAAGCAGCGCACCGCGCGTTGCCGCCGGGGTCGCGCGCCAGGACTCCAAGGTGCCGCCGCGGCAGGCGCCACGGCGCGGCCGGCGTCCTCCTCGACGCCGAGCGGCACGGAGGCGCACTCGTCCAGGGCGGCGGGGCTGACGATAGCGAACCGCTCGCCGGACCGGGCGCCGCCCCGCTCGGCTCCGATGATCATGTCGAGACTGCGCGGCTCCATCGGCCCCGCCCTTTCCTGGTCGCTCTGCCCGGCATGGTGCGGCCTCAGCCTGGGCTGCCCGCCCGACCGGATGCCCGCAGGCAGTCCAGCACATGCTCGGGCGTGATCGGCAGCACAGTCGGGCGCGCGCCGATCGCGTCCTGAATCGCGCTGGCGACCGCGGCGGCAGGCGGCCCGATCGGCGGCTCGCCGATGCCGCGTGCGCCGAACGGCCCCATGCCCTCGCCGGACTCCAGCACGATCGACTCGATCTCGGGCAGGTCGGTCGAGGCCGGGATCAGGTACTGGAAGAAGCCGCCCGTGAGGTTCACCCCGTCGGCGACCACGACCTCTTCGAGGAGCGCCATGCCGAGCCCCTGGGCGGCCGCGCCGCTAATCTGGCCATGCACCGAGAGCGGGTTGATCGCCCGGCCCACGTCGTGCGCGGCGAGGTAGCACAGCAGCTCGACCTGGCCGGTGTCGAGATCTACCTCGACGTCGCACAGGTGCGTCCCGAACGTGAAGTCCGGGAAGACCCGCTCCGCATGCAGGTCCCGCACGACGGGCATTCCCTTGGGTCCGAAGAACGTGCCCAGGGCCTCGATCGGGACGTTCCGGCGGCGGCAGATCATCAGCGCCTCCCGCAGGCTGACCGCCACTGGGCCGCCGGTGACCTGATCGCCGTCCAGGCTGAGTCCCTCGGCCGGGCAGCCCAGTTCCGCGGCCACCGCGCCGAACACGCCGTCGCGCAGCAGCACGCTCGCCTCGTAGGCGGCATTGCCGGACATGAGTAGCTGCCGGGTCGCCGTCGTGGTGCCCGCCAACGGTGTGAGCGCCGAGTCACCGAAGTGGACGGTGATCGCCGCCATCGGCACGCCGAGCACCTCGGAGGCGATCTGCGCCAGCGAGGACGCCTGGCCGCCGCCGATGTCCGGGACACCGCAGCGCACGCTGAGGCTGCCGTCGAGCTGGAAGCCGACCCAGGCGGCGGCCGAGTCGTTCAGCCAGACCAGGCGTCCGTAGGACTGGATGTTGGACGCGATGCCGCGGCCCACTGCCTTGCGCGGCCCGGACGGCGAGGGCAGCGGACCGGCCCTTCCGGTGACGGCATCAATGGTCTGGGAGAGCTGCACTTCGGTGAGGATCTCCTGGCCTACCGGAAGGACATCGCCGCGCACGAGTGCGTTCCTCTTCCTGATCTCTTCCGGTGAGATGCCGATTTCCCGGGCCAGCAGGTCGATCTGGGATTCGTAGCCGAACACGACCTGCATGCCCCCGAAGCCGCGGAAGGCTGAGGTAGGCGGGTTGTTGGTGTAGGCGCACCGGGCGCGGAGCCGGACGTTGTCCACCCGGTAAGGCCCGCACGCGTGCACCGAGGAGTACAGCAGCACGAGTGCGGACAGGTACGCGTAGGCACCGGAGTCCGCGGTGATGTCGATGTCCTGGCCGACGATGGTGCCGTCCCGGCGGGCGGCGGTCGAGTACCGCAGCCGCATCCGGTGCCGCTTCGGCCGGGCGAGCAAAGATTCCTGCCGGGTCCACTGCATCCGCACGGGCCGGCGGGTGCGCATCACGGCGAGCGCCAGGTAAGGCTCGACCGTCATGTCCTCCTTGCCGCCGAAGCCGCCGCCGACATACGGGGCGATGACGCGCACCTTCGACTCGGCTACGCCGAGGATGCGCGCCACGTCCCGGTAGTGCTCGACGACCTGGGTCGCGACCCGGAGGGTCAAGACGCCGTCGTCATCGATCCAGCCGACGCCGGCCTCTGGCTCCAGGTAGGCGTGGTCCACGAACTGGGTCTCGTAGCTGCCGGACACCACGACGTCGGCGCCGTCGAACGCCGCGGTGACGTCGCCCGTGTCGATCCGCCACTCCCCCAGCAGGTTGCCCTGCTCGTGCACCGCGGGCGCGCCGTCGGCCAGCGCCTCGTCCAGGCCGTAAACCCCTGGCAGGTCCTCGTAGTCCACCTCGACCAGGTCGCAGGCCTCCGCGAGCGCGTCCTCGGTCTCGGCGACCACGAGCGCGACCGGTTCGCCGTGGAACCGGATGCGATTGGTCGCCAGCACCTCCATGCTCGCCTTGAGCGCGGCCACCGCGACCGTCTGGCCGGGGACGTCCACCCAGACGACGTTGTGCGGGACGTCCTCACCGAACAGCACGCAGACCACGCCCGGCACCGCGAAGGCGTCGGTGGCGTCCCGCCGCACGATCCGGGCCGAGGGCAGCGGCGCGCGTACCAGGCGGGCGTGCAGCATGCCGGTGAACGCCAGGTCTCCGGCGTAGCGGGTGCTGCCGGCGATCTTCTCGGCCTGGTCCGCCCGGGCGAGCGGCTGGCGGACGATCCTGAGCTCGTCTTCCTTGGAGGTCCGGATGCCGGAGCCGGCCAGCGTCGCGGACCCGCGGACGTCGGCGGTCATCGGGCGTCCCCGTCCCGCGCGGACCCGTTCCGGGCCGAGCCGTTCCCCGCCGGGCCGTGGTGCGCGGCCGAGCTGTCGCGGGCGCGTTCCTGGGCCGCCTCGACGGCGTCCACGATCGGTCCGTAACCAGTGCAGCGGCACAGGTTGCCGTGCAGGTCCTCCCGGATCTGAGCTCGCGTCCGGGTGCGGCCGTCCGCCAGCATGGCCGTCGCGGCCATCAGCATGCCCGGCGTGCAGAACCCGCACTGCGCGGCGTGGTGAGCGTGAAACTCCTGCTGCAGCGGGTTGAGCGAGCCGTCGGCTCTGGTGAGCCCGGCCGCGGTCGTCACGGCCGCGCCGTCGACCTGGGCGGCGAGCACCAGGCAGCTGGCGGTTGGCTCGCCGTCCACCAGCACTGTGCAGGCGCCACACACCCCCTCGCCGCAGCCGTATTTCGGATCGGTGATGTCAGCGGCGTCCCGCAGCCACCGGAGCAAGGTGAGGTGCGCCCCGGCCGTCCGGGTAATGGATTGCCCGTTCACGGCGATCGTGACAGCCACCGTCTGCGTCATGCCGCCACCGCCGATCGCTGGCTCGCCTCGGTCAGTGCCCGGGTGACGAGCACCCGGGCCAGATGCGCTCGGTAGGTGTCGCTGGCCGCCGCGTCCGAGAGCGGCTGGATGCCCTGCAGCTCGCCGACCCGCTCGCCGATCTGATCCGGAGCAGCTCCGGTCAGCCCGGTCTCGACATCGGCCAGCCGGACGGCCCGGCCGCTCACGCCGCCGGCCGCGACCCGGCTCTCGACGACCACACCTCCCGCCAGGCGGACCAGGGCGGCGACCGAGGCAATGGCGAAGTCCCCGTGCCGGCGGGACACCTCCAGGAAACTCCAGCCCCATCCCGGGCCCAGCACCGGCAGCCGGACCGAGAGGACGACCTCGTCCGGCTCCAGCGCGGTGGTCAGGAACGTGACATGAAAGTCCTCGGCCCTGACCTCGCGGGTACCGCGGCCGTCGGTGAGCTCGTAGCTCGCCCCGAGCGCCATCATCACGACCGGCAGCTCAGCTGCCGGGTCACTGTGCGCCAGCGAGCCGCCCAGCGTCCCGCGGCTGCGGACGCGCGCGTTCCCGATCCGGCTCGCGGCGGTACTGAGCAGCGGCTGCGCCTGGCGCACGAGCGGGTCGGCCGCCAGGCGTGCGTGCGTGACCAGGGCCCCCGCGCGCAGGTACCCGTCCGCCGAGGTCAGGTCGCGCTCGCCGACGGCGCGGGAGATATCGATGACGACGTCGGGCTGGACGAGGCCGAGGTTGATCATGGGCATCAGGCTCTGGCCGCCGGCGATGATCTTCGCGTCCTCGCCGTGCTGGCGGAGAAGCTCACACGCGTCGGCTAGCCGTTCCGCCCGCTCGAACCTGAATGGTCTGATGAACATGAGCGTCCTCCGCTCGCGATGCTAGGCAGATTTTCTCGCCGAGCACAAGGCATTCTCGGGAGGCGAGAAACGCAAGCGCTCTCCGCCATCGTGCCGCGGACGGCTTATCCAGCTGCGGGGTCCTGCGGAGAGCTGGCCGACGGAGACCCGGCGGCCGGAGTGCTGGCGGGCGGGGTCCAGCCCGGGTCGAGACCGAGCACGCCGGCCGGCGTCTCCTTCGCCATCTTCTCCAGGTACTCATATGGCACGCCGACCTCGAGCAGCGCTGCCAGCAGCATCCGCAGGCCTTCCGGATGCGGCGGCCCGGCGAACTGTCCCAGGTCCGAGCCGAGGACAATGTTTTCACCGCGCAGGGCGACAATCCACTCGGCGAGCTCGCCAGGCTGCTGCTCCCAGAAGATCGGCGAGACGCAGGAGCAGGCGACGTATTCCATGATCGCGCCCTTGGCGATGAGCTCCCGCTGGACATCGAGGTCGAGCTTGCACAGCGACCAGTTGGCGTGCGTCACGATGAAACGGCTGACACCGGCCTCGATCGCGGCGTCCTGCAGGGCGCGGATCTCGGCGAGCGAGAGATGGCCGGTCGCCAGGGCCACGTCGTTCTCCGCGACGATCTCGCAGATCGTCCTGGCTTCCTTCGTCAGCGTGCGACCGTCCTCCTCGAAGACGGTCACCCCTTCGCCAGGCAGCTGCTTCCGCGGCCGCCCGAACTGCGGGTAGTCAGGAATATTGTAGTACTCCGCGTGGTACTTCGAGTGATTCGACGGCATCCAGACGATCCGGGCGCCGTAATGAACCGCAGCCTCGGCGACGTAGGGATTTAGCCCGCCGACCGATCTGTTCAGGACCACCGACCCGTACGACTCCACCTCGGGATGCATCCGGTTCACGTAGTAGGCGCGGCCCGTCGTGGAAGCGTCGTGGTCCTTCAGGACGAATCCGCGCATGCCGAAGGAGATGGCGATCTCCGCGAGGGCGGCATCATCGATGTGGCGCTTGAACAGGGCAGGCGCAGTATGGGCGTGCATGTCGATCGCACCGCGCAGCAGTTCCAGATCGGGACGGTCCATGCGTACTCCCTTGCCTTCTCGCCGAGCGAAATGGCCTTTCGGCACTCGGGATCCGCATGTTATCATTCTGAATCGTCTTGTTCCACCCCCAGGAGGACAGCTCAGGTGCCGAAGCTCGCGTCGGACCGCGGACCGCGACCGTCCTTTCAGGTGCTGGACCGGACGTTCGGGATTCTCGAGGTCTTCACCGAGGCGCGGCCCGAATGGAGCACCACAGAAGTCGCCCGCGCGCTGAACCTGCCCGTCCCCACCGTCCACCGGATCCTGGCCGCGCTGTGCAGGCTCGGCTACGTCAGCCAGCACGAGGACAGCCGGCGGTTCCGGCTCGGCGCCGGGGCGCTCAGCCTGGGCGAGCGCGCCCGGGCGGTCGCTGACCTGCGGCCGATCGCGCTGACTCCGCTCCGCCGACTGTCCGACGCTAGCGGCGAGACGGCCCTGCTGACCGTGCTGACCCCCGAGCGCGACCGGGGCGTGTGCCTGGAGCGCGTCGAGACCCCGCAGCCGCTCCGGCTGTCCGTCCAGCCAGGACGCCAGCTTCCGCTGCACGCAGGGGCTTCGCAGAAGGTGCTGCTGGCGTTCATGCGCGAGGACGAGATCTGCCGGGTCGTCAGCCAGCCGCTGGAGCGTTTCTGTCAGTCGACGATCACCGACCCGCAGGCGCTGCTGCGCGAGCTGCAGGCCATCCGGCAGCGGGGCTGGGCCAGCAGCTACGAGGAGACGAACGTCGGCGTCTGGGGCGTCGCCGTTCCGGTGCTTTCCGACACGGACGTGGTCTGCGCGGTCGGCATCGCCGGTCCGAGTCCGCGCCTGACGATCGACCGGGTGCGCCGGGATATCGGGTTCGTGCACGAGGCAGCCATCTCCATCAGCCAGGCGATGGGCCTCACGGCGCCGCCGGTCCACGCCTCTGACGTCTCCGACGTCTGCATCGGCCGGGTGGCCGCGCACGAGAGGGGTTACTCATGACGAACTCCCCGCCGCTGGCAGGAAAGGTCGCGATCATCACCGGTGCCGGGAAGGGCATCGGCTCGGTCACCTGTGATTACCTCGCGGAGGACGGTGCCCATATCGCTCTCGTCGGGCGAGACGAGGGGGCCCTGCGGGCGAAGGCCGCCGCGCTCGACGCGGCGTTCCCGGGCCGGGAGAGCATGGCCGTGCGCAGCGACGTCACCGACGAGGACCAGGTGCGGAAGATGGCGTCCGCCGTGGCGGGCCACTTCGGCGGGATCGACATCCTCGTCAACACGGCGGGCGGGACCGGGCCCATCGAGACGCCGGTCCAGGATTACCCGGCCGCGGAGTTCCGCCGCATCCTGGAGCTGAATGTCATCGGCACGTTCCTGCCCTGCAAGTACGTCATCCCGCACCTGATCGAGCGGGGCGGCGGGCGGATCGTCAACCTTGCCGGGACCTCCGGCCTGCGCGGCTACCGCAACCGCAGCGGCTACTCCTCGTCGAAGTGGGCGGTCCGGGGGTTCACCAGGACGCTGGCGCTGGAGGTCGGCCCGCACGACATCACGGTCAACGCGGTCTGCCCGAATGTGACCAACGGCGCTCGGATGGAGCGCATCGTGGCCGAGAAGGCCGGCAAGCTCGGCATGGCGCCAGAAGAGGTCTACGCGGACTTCGCCGCCCAGACGGCACTGGGCCGCTTCGTGGACGAGTCCGACGTGGCGGCGGCGATCCGGTTCCTGGTCTCGCCCGGCGCCAGGAACATCACCGGCCACGACATCCCGGTCGACGCAGGATGGGACGTCTAGGGACGCCAGGCGCACCGGGGTCCGCCTGGCGGTGTCAAGGCTTGGTGTCTGGCGCGGCGGCCTGGTGCGCGCGCCGCCTCCGGCCCGGCAGGACCGGCGCCGGGAAGTCACCCGAGACGCTGATGCTGCAGCCGATGCACTCCCGGGTCCTGCGAGATGCTGGTGACCCACTCACGGGGTCATTTCACAAGATGAAACTATCTTGCGCCCTGCGAAGCGTGGTGCCTACACTGCGCCATTGCTACACCTATGGAGCGGCGCATGACGGAAAGCACGAAGTCCGCTGCGGCGGCGACCCTGGAGCAGTACACCATCGCGGCGATTCCGGAGACGGAACGCCACGGGCGTCCCAGGGACCTGTTCACCATCTGGTTCAGCTCGAACATCATGCCGCTGACCTTCGTCACCGGCGCCCTCGCCCCGGTCGCGTTCAAGCTGTCTTTCGCGGCGAGCATCCTGGCGATCCTCATCGGCAATCTGGTCGGCGCTCTGTTCATGGCGCTGCACTCGGCTCAGGGTCCCCGCCTCGGGGTCCCGCAGATGATTCAGAGCCGGGGCCAGTACGGCATGGTGGGCGCCGTTTTGGTGATCGCGATCGCGGTCTTCATGTATGTCGGCTTCTTCGCCTCGAACCTGATTCTCGGCGGCCAGTCGATTAACCAGCTCGCGAGCTCGGTAAGCACCGACTGGGGCATCGTCATCTGCGCCATAGGCAGCCTGCTGATCACCGTCTTCGGATACGACATGATCCACGCGGTCAATAGGTGGGCGACGTTCCTCTTCGGCGGGGCCATGCTGCTCGCGATCATCGTGATCGTCGCCCGCGGCCTGCCGGCCGGATTCTTCAGCGCCGGATCGTTCTCATGGAGCGGATTCATCGGCGCCGCGGCTACGACCGGCATCCTGTGGCAGATCGCCTACGCACCGTACGTCTCCGACTACTCGCGGTACATGCCCGCCCGCGAAAGCGTCCGTGCGACGTTCTGGTACTCCTACTGGGGCGTAGTGCTGGGCACCGTGCTCCCGATGATCGTTGGCGTCGTGGTCGGCCTGGCCTCGGCCAACCCGAATCAGATCGGCGCGATGTTCCACCTGACGGCCGGAATCGGCTGGCTGATCATGCTCGTCTTCGCCCTCGGGATCATCGACACGAACTCGATCAACCTGTACGGCGGCATGCTGTGCTCCATAACCGTCGGCCAGACGTTCCGCCACACCTGGCTGCCGCGGGCGCTGACCCGGGGCGTGGTCTCGGGCGCGATCGTCGTGGTGTCCCTCATCGGCGCGCTTGCCTACCAGAGCACCTTCCTCACCAGCTACGTCAACTTCATCCTGTTCCTGCTCTACGTGCTGATCCCGTGGACCGCGATCAACCTCGTGGACTTCTACCTGATCCGGCACGGAGACTACGATGTGCCGTCCTTCTTCACCCCGTCAGGCGGGATCTACGGACGGGTGAACTGGGCGACGCTGCTGGTGTACCTGATCGGGATCGGCGTCGAGATTCCGTTCGTCAACACGACGATGTACGAGGGCCCGGTCGCCAAGGCTCTCGGCGGCACCGACATCTCCTGGGTCGTCGGTCTCGTGATCGTCATCCCGCTGTACTACGCCGTGGCACGGGCCAGGGTCAGCCGCGAAGTCAGCGCCGTGGTACCGGCCGGGAACGTCAGTGCGTGACGAGGTCACCGTAGGGATAGCTCAGTGGCTGCCCGCACCCGGGCGGCACGGCGAGAATCTCCGGACGGCGCTGAGCCTGATCGGGGACCTGGCCGCCCGGGGCGCGGATCTCGTCGTGCTGCCCGAGCTGTGGCCGAGCGGCTACGACGTCGGCACCCTCGGGGCCGACGCCCGCGCGGCTGCCGAGCCCCTGCTCGGGCCCCGGACGACCGCGCTCGCTGCCCGCTCCCGCGAGCTCGGCATCTGGCTGGCCGCCGGGTCGGTGCCCGAATCCGACGCAGGCTCCCTGTACAACACGGCCCTGCTCTTCGACCGGCAGGGAGAGCTGCGAGCGTGGCATCGCAAGGCGCGGCTGTATGCCCCGCTCGGCGAGGACGCCATTTTCACGGCCGGACACCAGCTGACGACTTGCCAGACGGACGAGTTCGGGATCGTCGGCCTGTGCGTCTGCTTCGACGCCGACTTCCCGCAGACCGCCAGGGCCCTGCGCCGCGCGGGAGCGAGCCTGGTGCTGCTGCCCGCCGCGTACGAGGACGCCGCGGCCACCTGGTGGCGGACGCTCTACCCGGCACACGCCCTCAGCAACGGGCAATGGTGGGTGATGGCCAATCAGTGCGGCGAGAACCCCTCAGGCTGCCTGCTCGGGGAGAGTCAGGTGATCGCACCGTCAGGTGAGATAGTCGCCAGGGGCCGGACCATCACGCGCGGCGAGGCCCGCGAACCGGAATGCCTGATCGTGCGGCTCGACCTGCGATCGCAGATCGAGCAGGCGGCGGAGGAGAACGGCGTGCTGTGGATGTCACCGGATGCCGAACTCCCCGTGCACGTGTTCTGACCAGACTCGAGAAAAGGAAAGTCCATGCCCTATATAGAGGTCAAGGCCGTCGACCGCCGCTTCCAGGACCCCGCGGTGAGCGAGCGCCTGATCGCCAGGCTGACGGATGCCGCCTGCGAGGTGTTCGGCGAGGAGTCCCGGCCGCACATCTGGGTCGTGGTCGAAGGAGTGCCCGCACAGCAGTGGGGCATCGGGGGCAGGCCGCTGTCATGACTGAGCGCGGCCATCTGCTCTCCACCAGCCTCACCACGGGTGACGCCTCCAACCCGCGGATCGTCGGCGGTCACGGCGTCTGGTTCGTGCTGTCCGACGGCCGCGAGGTGATCGACGCGAGCAACACAGCGGCCCCGCTGGGCCACTGCCACCCCGCGGTCATCGAGGCCGTCCGCAAGGCAGCCGACGCCCCGGTCATCAACGAGGGATGGCAGTGGGCGGAGCGCGAGGAAGCCGCGAACGATCTGATCGGCATCGCCTTCGCGGGTGAGGACTGGGCGGGAGCTGTTCGTTTCTTCATCAGCGCAAGCGAGGCGAACGATGCGGCGCTCTCGCTCAGCCAGGCACTGACCGGGCGCGCACCGCTGGCTACCCGCGAGCGCGCCTATCACGGCGGCACCGGCCTGGCACGGGAGATGACCGTCCAGCCCCAGTGGCACGGCGGGCTGTCGTCAGCGGCCGGTGTCGCTGCTCCGCCCCGGCTGGCGACCGTGCATGAACTGCCCGCGCCGCGCGGCGCGCGCGTCACCGGCCAGCCCGACCCAACCGCCGGCCCGGACTGGCTGGCCGACGCTCGGGACAAGCTCGCCAGCAGCGCGGCGGTGCTGCTGGACTACAGCCAGGGCGGCACCTACCACTCGCCCGCCTACCAGGATCAGGTCGCGGCACTCGCGCGCGAGACCGGCGCGTTCTGGATCGCCGACGAGACCGTGACCGGGTTCGGGCGGGTCGGCGGTTGGTTCCAGTTCCAGCACGGGACGGCCCGGCCCGATATGGTGACGCTCGGGAAGTGCATGAGCGCCGGCGGCGCCGCTGCAGGCGCCGTCGTCATGTCAGGCGCGATGCTCGACCACATCAGGGGGACTACCTGGCAGAGCTACTCCACCTACCGGTCCCATCCGGTCGCGATGGCCGCGATCCGCGCGCACCTGCGCGTGTCCAGCCGTGACCGCATCTACGAGCAGGCGAGGGAGCTCGACGGCTACATGCTCCAGCGCATGAACGAGGTGGCCGCCCAGCACCCGAGCGTGGAGCGCGTGGACGGCCGGGGGCTGCACTGGACCGTCGAGTTGCACGGCCCGGACTGGCACAGCTGGCGCGGCGAGGATGCCGATCCGCTCGCTAGCCGGGTCGTCGCACGGGCTCTGCAGGCCGGTTCGCTCATCGCCACTAGCGGTGAGCAGACCTCGCTGTTCATCGCCCCTCCGCTGGTCGTCAGCGAGGCCGAGCTCGGCAAGATCTTCGACGCACTGCATCATGGCCTGGAGCTGGCCGACGAGGAGTATCGCAGGGCGGGTGGCTGACGGCACGCCGGCCGGATGAGACAGCAACCTGGGCGAAGACTCCGACCAGCTGAGGCCGCCCCGGCAAACGACAGGCGGCTTGGCTGAGAGTGACGGCGCGCGGTAATACCGGGTTATACCGCTAGGCATGAAGACCGCGATCTCCCTTCCGGACGACACCTTCGAGCAGGCCAGCCGGCGTGCCGAGGAACTCGGCATCAGCCGGTCAGAGTTCTTCGCCCGGGCCGCGCGGCGCTACCTCGACGACCTCACCTCGGGCTCGCTGACCCGGCAGATCGACGAGGCCCTTGATGCAGCCGGCCCGGATGACTCCGGTCCTGCTGCCGCCGCGGCCGGCCGCAGGCGCCTGGCCGGCAAGGACGACTGGTGATCCGGCGCGGCAGCATCTGCTGGGCCGACCTCGGCGAGCCGCGCGGCAGCAAGCCAGCCAAGCGCCGGCCCCTCCTGGTCGTCCAGGCTGATCCCTTCAACGCCAGCCGGCTGAACACCACCATCGCCGCCGTCCTCACCTCCAACACCGCGCTCGCGGCCATGCCTGGCAACGTCTTCGTGCCCGCCACGGCATCCGGACTCCGGCGCGACTCCGTCGTCAACGTCACCGCCATCGTGACCCTCGACAAGTCCGACCTCGACCCCGAGACGGCACGGCTGCCAGATGCGCTGATGGATGACGTCGACCGGGGACTCCGGCGCGTCCTCGGCAGCTAGCACGGCACACAATCCTGGCCCGTGCCATGTACACGACGGCGCCCGACGCAGGTTACGCAGCGTCACGGAGCATGCGTTCAGCCATGTCGAGTCAAGCGGCCCAGCTGACCTAGCGGCAAACCCGATGCCAATGGATCCGCCAGCACGACGGCTGCGAATACAGCGAAACTGCTTTCCTTTGCGTCGCCCGGCAGCCGGCGCCCGCCGCGAGGCGGCAGGCTTGTATGCGGGCGGTTGCCGGGCCACGCCGACCGGTATCTCGGGCTGGGAGTCGCTTACTGCCGTGAGTGCGGGGACTGGAGTTCTGGCTGAAATGGCTGACAGCGTTTCAGGCGGAATCCGAACTAGCCAGGGGACGCTGGGCCGAGCGGCTGGAGGTCGGGACCGCTCATCACCAGCTGGTAGCCGGCCCCGTAATAGCCGAGCCAGGGTCTCAGTTCGTGAACGACCGGGGGGAGGACGCAATGCACGGCGGGTCGGCCGCGCCCGCGGAGGCGGCCGATCTCGCGCTCGCAGCCGCCTGTACTTGCCAGCGCGTCATCTTGGATACCAATCTCTGGTCGTCAATCGGCGATGAGATGGCTGGGAGATCGTCCGACGCATTGATGAAGTCAGTTCGATGCGCGTCGTGGTACCGCCCAGTATTCTCGGTGGAGGTCGTGCGCTTTCCGGTCGCAAGAAGCGCGGCAGCGTATGTGGGCGGTCCGCGGCGTCGCTGCCGGGATCAGGCCTGCAGCAGTGTCCTCGCGCGGTCGGTGAGCAGTGGCATGAATCGCTGTCGCCAGGTGTCGAGACTGATCATCCCGCTGGACATGCCGCCGTGAGCGTACCGTTCACGGTACACCGACGGCGCCGGGTCGCTGGCGAGGTCAAGGCCCGTGAGTTCACCGAACGCCGCGTGTCCAGCGTCATCGTGCGCCATTGCGCCATTCTCGCCTGGCCTCGCTCCTCAGCGAAGCGGGAAACAAGGTCACCATCTGCCGGCACCGCGTACGGCGCCGTGGATCCGGGCGGACCCGCCGGAGGCGGGGAACGCGACGGCTGAGGCGATAGAGAGCGCGACATCCAATTCCGTAGGCGTCCGGATATCAGCCGGATCTGTACTAGGACTGGGTGCGGCATTACGAGGCGGAGGCAGGCCCTGAGCTGCCAGATCGGCTGTTTCTCGACAGCATCGAGGTGACCTGGACGTTGCACGTGTCGCTGCGAGCACGTCGGCGCGGGGAGATCTCGGTGCCGCTGATTCTGGCCGATGGCTCACCGGAGGACGCCTGATGAGAACGATCATCGCAACGGCAGCAGCCGTCATCGCGCTGGCAATGCCCATGGCGGGCACCGTGGCCGCATCGGCGGCGCCAGCCGAGCGAACCCCGGTGATGTACTCCGGAATGGGCGGCGCATGGCAGAACCCAGCCCGGCGACCGCACGGCTTCACTCTGGGCGCGGACTTCGGCGTGGACAGAATGTCGTGGTCGCGCTGGACGAGCACCAGCGCGTTCGGCCACGGTCATCTAGTCGCGTGCGCCGGAGCGGCGGGACCATGCGCCAAGTTCTGGGCCGGCGTGACGTTGCGGACGGTCAGGACCCACCGCGGCACCCCGTACTTCGCCTCGATGACACTCACCGGCAAGCACCGCACGACACAGCGCCTGGTCATGCGTAATGGCGGATGGGTCCTGGTCACGCGCGGATACCGGACCTCCCGGCGGATCTGAGCTCGCCCGCACGAACCAGCCAGGCAGCCGCAGTCCCTGCATTCCAGACCACTCTTCAATGCCGCCGCCTGACAGCCGGATGCCCTGAAGATCCGCCATTAGAGAAGTGGCTGGCATGCCGGAAATGTTCCCACTGCACGAATCTCCAGATTGTGGGGCCGCACTCAGAACCGGACGATCGGAACGTGATCGTCAGCGCGGTCGCCACGGCTCATATGGATACGGAACCGGCGTTCGACGGGGGCTCGAGCGGACGAGATTGTGAAGTCAGTCGTCCATCGTCATGGCCATGGCGGCCGGGTCGGCAAGCAGAACTAAGTAGATTCGCACCGTCGCCAATTCGCTTGCGCCGTTGCTGGGGGTTGACGGCACGTCTGTAGTCATCTCCGGCAGTGGCCGGTCCTGAGCGAACCGGTGCGCCCAGGCTGGAGAGCGCCGCTATGGCTTCCCATGCTGCATGCCAGTGCATGTCGACCACCTCCCGATGATGGCCTTGTCCCGCGTGCGAGGTAGGAAGGCCTCGCTGACTCCGCGCTCGACTGACCGAGGTGCTGTGAGCACCGCGATCCGGCCGTCATCGGGAGAACGCCGTCTGGCCCGAGTGCTCGCGCCTGCCGGCGTGCCCATGGCAAGGCCTTGGTGATGTTCTCCAGAAGGCAATTGGCAGCAACTGGCTAAGAATCCCCGGAGAGAATCCATGACCGATACCACTGCCGACCTTGCCCCCACTGCCGACCTTGCGCCCACTGCCGAGCCTGCCCCCGGCGCCGAGCCTGCCCCGACTGCCGAGCCTGTTCCTCACGGCGGGCGACGAGTCTCGCAGGCGCAGCTCAAGACCGAGACGCCAATGGAGTATTACGCGCGGAGCACGCATTCCGCCGTGCTGTTCATCGCGTGGATCGTGGGCCTGTTCGCCGTCGCGAGCCTCATCATCGGCATCATTGTCGGCGTGCAGATCTCCCACCTGAACAACAACCTCGTCGGCGGCGGAGGATCTAACTGCATGTCGGTTGGCGGCACTGACCCGAGTTGCTAGTCGGGGCGGTTGCTGAGGCCCGTTCCCCTCGCGGGCAAGCTGGCTACTCCGTGGGCGGCGGCAGGCCTCCCGAGTATCGCCCATGTTCGGTTGCCCGCGTGGGTCGGCGGTCTTACCGACCCATGCACCTAACGTCCCTTGACCTGCTTTAACAGTATTGCGCGCTCGAGTCTGGGCGCGCATTTGGCATGATCAAGGAACTCGGCTCTGTGCGTCGCTCGCGGCCATGGCACGTAGGACCACCGTCATGCAACGATGATGAGTAGGCACCGACGAGGGAGACCATGCCAAGCGCAGCTGATACCGGTGCCCACCAATCTGGCACGATCGCCGGGCTTGTGACCTTCGACCAGGCTATGCCGTTCCAGTGCAGGATCAGCGTCCCGAAAGCGCCGCCGCGGTCATCGGTGCATGACTGGCCCCGGGTCCTGGGCCCTCGGGCTGCCCGGCTGCGCCATGGTCGCCCACCTGCGCGACCAGCCCAGGGCGACCAGCAGGCTAAGCGACTGTTCCCAGATGATGCCCAGCGCAGCCGGTGCTGCAGGCCGCCGGGCAGATTGAAGGGGTAGCAGCTGGTGCCGATGAGCCTGGCCCGTGGGCAGCATGGATCCAGGCGGCCAGGAGCCGGCTACAAGTACCCGGCCCGGTGGCCGCCCGGACGACGCCAGCCGTGCTGGTGCGGCTCGAACAAGAAGTATCAGCGCTTGCTGCGCGGCACCAAGCGGCCAGCGTGGGTGAAGCTGGCTCAGCGCAGCCTCGTCATCGCATGTTCTGTTGACATGCCGGGCAAGCGGGGGGACGCTTCGGCAGGCGGCAGCTGGCCGACGGCCAGATGCCGCGAAACTCGCTGGTCAACGGGGCAACCGCTCCGGACACCGGCGGAACCCAGCTCGACGAGACCGCCTACCCGACCCTGATGGCACTGCAGGCAGGACTGGGCGGTGATACCGCGCTGCAGCAGCAGCACATCCGGCTGGCCGCCGACTTCCTGGTCGCGAGGGGACCGCCGTTCGGCTCGGAGCGATGGGAGGAGCAGTCGGGTTACTCGCCGTCCAGCGCGGCATCAAGACCTGGGCTGTGATCACGAACGGCCCGGACGCCTCGCGGTACTTCATCAGGCTGTCCAAGACCGGCGACCCGAATGCCTCGATCAGCTACAACCTGGGCAACGGCGGCCCGACGGTCGACCAGCGCCAGCATCGACAGCGGCTAGCACGCTCACCGCATCGGCGACAGCGTCCGGCAACCGGACCGGCTACGCCCAGACGACCGTCAGCAGCAACGTGACCAGCGGGACACCAGCGTCTACCGGCAGGCCACCCTGGCCAATCTGGACCCGACGTTCGGCTCGGCGTTCGGCGCGCAGTTGCTCGACGTCTACGTCCACACCCCCGGCGCCAGCACCACCTCGACGGCGGCCGCCTACGCATCGCGGAACTACACGATCGCGCCGGCGGATGCCTGGAGCGAGATGGTGGAGGTCCAGGGATTCGCCTCGCCCGTCTGGCAGGACGCATCCGGCAACCCGCTGGGAACGGCCGCGATGGCGGTCTCGCAGGGCACGCAGACCGTCACGGTCGCCCTGCCGGAGGCTCAGTTCGGCACACCAGGATCTGGGTGGGCGTTCAGTGTCGTGCTGACCGGCCAGGACGGGTTCAGCTCCGATCATGCGCGCAGTTTCGCGGCCACGCCGCAGCCGTTCCAGTTCGGGGTCTGCGCGTCGGCCGGCTCCAGCCCAATCTGCGCGGTCGATCCCGGCACGGCGCCGAAGGCGATGGACGTGCTCACGCCATCCGGTGTCTCGCAGGCGACCGAGCTCGACCCGACGCTCGGTCCCGTGGTCATCCGGGCAGTCCCGGTCCCGTGACACCCGCCCCGGCCAGCACGAGTCCCTGCGGGAACTCGTGCAGCCGCTCCGGTCCCTCGTCGGTCACCAGGAGCAGCTCTCCGGTCTGGACGCCGGCGCGGCCGTCGGGAGTGACGACGTTGGGTTGCACGACCAGGGTCATGCCCGCCGCGAGGACGAAGTCGGGAACGGGTGCCTGGCGGCCCGGGGCCGGAACGACCGGCGGGAGATAGCCGCCGCCGAAGCCGTGCACCAGGTCGTCGATCCCGGTGAATCCGGCCTCCTGGATCACCGCCGCGGCGGCTGCGAGGTCCCGGGCCGGCGTGCCCGGCACGAGTTTCCTGGCGACGGCATCGAACGCGGCTGCCGCGACAGCATGAAGTTCGGAGTACAGCGCCGTAGGTGGCGCCCCGACGGTGAACGTGCGCAGCACCTGGCCGGCGTACTCGGGCGCGGCCGCTGCGCTGATCTCGCACGTGACGACGTCGCGGTGCCGGATGCGGCACCCGGTCGGCCACTGGGCCGGCACGCTCAGGGCGGGTTCGTCCATCGCCGTGACGCCGAGATAGTGGATATGGTGCAGCCCGCCGCGGGAAACGTAGGCCTGCTCGACGCGGGCCAGGACCTCGTGGTCGGTCGCACCCGGGCGAAGTGCATCCGCAAGCGCCGTAATCGCGGCATCGCTGAGGGCCGCCCCGCGGCGCAGCGCCGCCACCTCCTCCCCGGACTTGACCAGCCGCAGCCTGGTGCAGGCCGGATTGAGGTCCACTACCTCGCGGACCTGCCCGGCCAGCACCTGGTACTGATCGAACGGCAGCGCCCCGGCCAGACCGATCCGGCCGGGCAGGCTGCCGCGCGCGGCGATCAGGTCAAGCGCCGTCGCCACCGCACGCGGCCCGGTCCACTCGACCCGGACTGCGGACAGGCGCCGGGCCTGGGGAACGTGGTTGACGAACGACACCAGGAGCACATCGTCGTCGGCGTCCGGGCCCGCAACCAGCAGCGCCTCCCGGGTGACGGGCCACCCAGTCAGCCAGGAGACCGCGCTGCCCGACCGGTTCGCGCCGTACACCAGGGCATACGACACCCCGCTGCGCTCTAGCTCCGCGCCGAACGCCGCACGGCGCCGACGCATCTCGACGTCGGAAAACACCACGCTCTCACCCAAGGACGCATCCCATCCGATCGCTGATCATGGATGTGGCTCACCCCGCCGGGAGCCGGCCTCGACGCAGGCAATACGGCCCGGCGGCACTCCGGGCACCGCGTCTGGATGCAGGATCGACGCGACGGCCTCGACCCCGTCGACCAGGCGCGGCCCCGGCCGTACGACGATGCCGTCCGCGTCGATGGCCCAGACCGGTATCCCCGGCATGGCCGCTGCCACGGCCTGCGCCTGCTCGGCCGCGCCGGTCAGGTGGTAACCGCATGGCGCCACGATGAGCAGGTCCGGCTGGACCGCGGCGATGCTGGCCCAGGTCGTCGGCACGGACCGGAGCCCGCGCCGGGCAGCAACCGGCTCGCCGCCTGCCATGCTGACCAGATCGGGTATCCAGTGGCCGGCTGCGAACGGCGGGTCTGTCCACTCGATGACCGCCACCTTAGGCCGGGGCAGGCCGGCCACTCTCGCCGAGATCTGGTCCATCCGGTCGCGTAGCCCGGCGACCAGTTGCGCTGCCCGGTCCGGAACGCCGACACGCTCGCCGACGGCCACGATGGACTCCAGGACGTCGTCGAGGGAATGCGGATCGAGCGACAGCACGTCAGCCTGGCAGCCCAGGTAGTCGAGCGCTTCATCGACCTGGCCGGCCGGCAGCGCGCAGACCTGGCACAGGTCCTGGGTCAGGATCAGGTCAGGCCTCAGGGCAGCCAGCGCTCGCGCGTGCAATGTGTACAAGTCCGCGCCCGCCGCCAGCTGAGCGCGGACATAGCGATCGATCTCACCGGGGCTCATGCCCCGGGTATCCCGGCCGCCGACCACCACCGTCTTCTCCGTGCGGGCGGCGGGCGGCTCATCGCACTCGAAGGTCACCCCGACAAGATCCTCGCCCAGGCCGAGCGCGTAGACGATCTCGGTTGCGGAAGGCAGCAGGGACACCAGGCGCATCTCGCCAGCATAGAGCTGCGGCAGGGTCGAGCATGTAGCTCGCTCAGCCGGCCGCCTTGCTGAGCGCTTCGAAGGCACGCTCAGGCCCGTCCGGGGTGTCGTAGTCCAGATCAACCACGACGTCAGTGACTCCTAGGTCCCGAAGTTGCGGTAGCAGCGGCGCTACGTCCAGCGGGTCGTGCGCGTTGAGGATGCACCGCCATCCGGTCAGGTCCCGGCCTTCGGCGGCTGCGAATCCACGCGCTCTCGCTATTCCGTCTCGCATCACGTCCACCATGTCATCGGACGGTTTGGGCAGCGCGAGCCAGCCGTCCCCGGCGAGCGCTGCCCGGCCCAGTGCGGGCACGGACATGCCGCCGACGATAACCGGCACGCTCCTGGCAGGCCGGGGGTAACAGAACGTGCCCTCCGGCACGCTGTAGTGCCTTCCCCGGAACGGACCAGGCTCGCCGGTCCAGCAGCGGCGCAGCAACGTGATCCACTCGTCTAGACGCTCTCCGCGGGTGGCGAAGGGGACATCCAGGATCTCGAACTCCTCAGCCATCCAGCCGGCTCCCACCCCGGCCAGCAAGCGCCCTCCGCTGATCGCGTCGATGGAAGCCAGCTGCTTGGCGAGGATAACGGGGTGGCGCAGTGCGGCGATCAGGATTCCGACACCGATTTCAGCCGTCGTCGTTGCGGCCGCCAGTACGGGCAGGCACACCACCGGCTCATACCACGGATCCCGTGCATCCCAGTAAATCGTGCCGTCATCGGTGAACGGGAAGGTGCTGCGCGTATGAGGGACCATCACGACGTGATCACTTAGCCAGAGCGACGAAAAGCCGGCAGCCTCCGCTCTGGCCGCGGGCTCTGACATGCCGACGCGGGCAACGGCCGGTCCGTAGTTGTCTACCTTCGCTCCGAACCGCAGCGCCGACATCCAACCCGCTCCCTCGCGCGCCGGGGTGACATTGCTCGGCCAGTGAGCAATGACACTCAACTTACGCGTGGCGGGCGAAAAGCTCAAGGTTCGCGTGGTCGGCCCCTACGGCCCTTGACAGCCAAATAGTAAGTATCAGTTAATTGCACCAGCTCAGGTTGTTGATCTGGACTGAACGACCTGGCTGCTGCGCCCCGTCCGTGCGCGAGGAGGTCACAGATGGCTGACGATCGACATGCCGTAGCCGCCCAGACTGTCGCATCCGACGGCGGGGAGCAGATCGGCCGCGCCGATCTGCGCACCATCGAGGCGTCCGGGCTCAGCCTGGCCGGGCTTGCGCCGACGATGGCCATGGCACTCGGGACCGCTTTCGCAGCGTCCGAGGCGGGTGCGGCAGTTCCGCTCTCCTATCTGCTCGCCATGGTCGGGTCCTTTTCCCTCGCGTACGTGGTGGTCAGATTCGCACGCCGCTACGACATGGCTAGCGGCGTCGCGTTCACCTATGTGCGCGGCTCCCTCGGCAAGCTGGCCGGTTTCGTCAGCGGCTGGGTCTACGTCGCGGCATGGTTGTCCTCGACAGCAGTGGTGCTCGCGATCGGGGCCGTCTCAGCTAGCGCCCTGCTGGCCAGGAACGGGACGACAGTCAGCTGGACCTGGATCTTCCTGGTCGAGCTCCTCATCGTGACCACACTGAACTTCCTCGGCGTCCGGCCTTCGGTCCGCTTGCTCGTCCTGCTGGAGCTTGTCTCCATGCTGGCCCTGGCGGGAGTGATGATCCACGTGATCTCGGTCGGCGGAGCATCCGGTGCATCTCTGAAGCCATTCGAACCGTCGCTGTCACCGAAAGGCTGGAGCGGCATCGGCTACGGGATGATCTACGGGTTCTCCGGATTCGCCGGTTTCGAGGCGGCAGCCGCTTTGGGCAGGGAAAGCAGGGACCCCGGCCGGACCATCCCGCGCGCCATCATCGTGTCCCTTCTGGGCGCGGCGGTCTTCTACATCCTGGTGACCTATGCGCTGTCCATCGGGTACGGAGTCAACCATGCGGCTACCTGGGCCAGCGACCCCGCTCCGCTCGACACTATCGTCGGACGTTACACGGGCTCGGCGTGGGCGCAGACGATCGACGCGATGGTCGCTGTCAGCGCCTTCTCTTCCGGCCTCGGACTGATCACCCTGTCGACCCGCGTGCTCGCCGATATCAGTCGCAGCAAGCTGGCGCCGCGCTGGCTCGCCGCAGAGCATCCCCGCTTCGCCACGCCCTACGTTGGCGTCATCAGCGCGGCGCTGATCGCCATTGCGCTGGCCTTCGCGGTGGGCCTGTCCACCACAGTCAGCACCATGATCGGGTGGCTGGCCGGCGCGAACACCCTCGGCCTGATCCTCGTCTACGTGATGATGTCGCTTGGCGCCCTGCGGGAGTTCCGGCTGCAGCCCGCCGTGCCCGGCCGGTTCGCTGACTCGCTGCTGGCGCGGACCGGACTCCCGACCGCATCGGTTCTGCTACTCGGCTACGCGCTGTACGCCTCCGTCGTGCCTCAGCCAGCCTTCCCCTACAACCTCACGCCCGTCGCAGTCGCCGGCGTTGTCCTGGTGAGCCTTCTGGCAGCCGCTGTCCTGAAGGCCAGAGGAACTGAGTTCGATTTCGAGATCAGCGTCTAGCCGCGGAGTAGTCAGCACAGAGAGCCTGCGTGATCGTGTCGCTCGAAGAACCCGCCGGAGCCAGCCCGATGAACGGCCCAGTCAAGCGCACCGCCTGGGGCCGCTTCCCTGAGAGCCCGGAGATTGGTGCGCTGAGCTATGTATCACCCGCGCACCGGGTCGCTGCCGCCGGGCTGGTTCGCCAGGGACGCACATTCAGCCTGGGCATCCCGATCTTCGACCCGCGCGGCGACCCGCTCTCGGCGGACCGGCCGCCGGCCATGCACGTCAGGTATCGCGACTGGTCACATTACACGGCCGGCAGGTGCCATCCCCTGCCGGGCGGAGTGGCCTCCGTTGACGACGGGTTCTTCATCTCCTGCCATGGCACCACCCACGTCGACGCACTTGGCCACATCATCGTGGACGGGACGATGTGGGACGGCCATGACGCGCGGTCGGCCAGCGCCGGCCTGGACTGGGCCAGCATCGCCCCGCTCGCGGAGCACGGGATCTTCGGCCGCGCCGTCCTGGCCGATATCGCTCGTTTTCGCAGCGAAGAGGCTCTGGACCGGCATCATCAGGTCACGCTGGCCGAGTTGGCGGCGACGCTCGAGAGCCAGGCCGTGCAGGTCCTCGAAGGAGATGTCGTCCTGGTGCGGACGGGCAGCATCTCGCAGTTCTACGAGCACGGCCCGGAGCAATTCTTCCGTGACTACTCAGAGCCCGGGCTGAGCGATGAGGACGAGCTGATCGACTGGTTCAGCGACAACCGGATCTCCGGGCTGGGCAGCGACACCCTGTCGAATGAGCTGCCCAAGTCGCCGCAGACAGGGGCTGAGTATCCGCTGCACCATCGCCTGCTCAGGAATCTAGGCGTGCTCTTCCACGAAGCGCTATGGCTCGAGAATCTCGCCGCCAGCTGCGCGGCTGACCATATCTACGAGGGCCTGTACATCGCGGCACCGCTCAAGATGCTCGGCGCGAGCGCCTCGCCGGTGAACCCGCTCTTCGTGAAGTAGAGGGCGCTGACATGACCATGACCGGAAGTCACGCACAGCGGGTCGCCGATGAATTCCGCCGTAGCACGCCTGCCTTGTCGCGCCAGGTCGGGGGCGCGGCGCCGGTCTACCTGGACGCGCCCGGCGGGTCGCAGATGCCGCAGTGCGTGCTCGACGCGATGGCGGACTACATCCGAGGAGGTATGGCGAACCGTCACGGCGCGTTCGAGACGAGCGTCGAGACGGAGGCGCTCCTGGCCCGCGCACGGCAGCAGGTTTCCGCCCTGCTTAATGCGGACGGCTACGAAATCGTCTTCGGCCAGAACATGACATCCCTGGCGTTCGCCCTGGCTACCTCGCTAGCTCGCGACTGGGCGCCAGGCAGCAACCGGGACCAGGTGGTCGTCTCAGCGATCGATCATCATGCCAACGTAGACCCGTGGCGGTCGGTGGCGGCCGACCGGGGATTCGAGCTGCGCTGGATTCCGGTTGACACCGAAACTGTCACGCTGAACCTGGACCAGCTCGACACCATCGTGACTAACCGGTGCGCGCTCACCGCGGTAGGGCTGGCATCCAACGCCGTAGGAACAGTTCAGGATGTAGCGCGGATCGCAGCCCGCACCCGCGAGTCCGGCGGCTTCTCGATCGTCGACGCCGTCCACGCGGTGCCGCACCTCCCGGTCGACCTGAGCGTGCTCGGACCCGACGTCGCGCTCTGCTCCGCCTACAAGTTCTTCGGACCGCATATCGGCGTGATGGCCATCCGGCGCGAACTGCTGGACCGGGTCCGGTTTTATAAGGTCGCGCCTGCCCCGGAATCTGGCCCCGACAAAGCCGAACTCGGCTCACAGAATCACGAGGCGGTCGCGGGCCTGTCCGCGGCCCTTGACTTCATCGCGTCCCAGGGTCAGGGCAGTACAATGCGGGATCGCCTCACCAGCGCAATCCGTGCCATCGCTGCTTACGAGGAACCTCTCGGTGCCACTATCTCCCGTGGCATTTCGTCGCTTCCCGGCGTCACCGTCTGCCGCGCTCCCGACGGCACCGACCGAACGCCGACTATCGCCTTCACCGCCGCCGGAACGAGCCCAGCGGCGATCTCGGCAGCATGCGCCGAGCAGGCCATCTTCGTCACCAATGGCGATTTCTACGCCACCACTCTGGCGGAGCGGATGGGCGTCTCGGCGTCAGGCGGCTGGGTCCGCATCGGGCTGGCGCCTTATATCGGCCCGGGCGAAGTTGACCGCGCCCTGGCAGTGCTGGAGCACGTGATCAGGTCGGGTTCAGCCGCAGCACGGCGCGCGTGACGAACGCACGGACGGACGGACGGAGGAAGAAATAATGGAAATTACAGGAATGCATCACCTTGGCCTGACAGTATCGAATCTGGAGCGGTCGCTGGAGTTCTACAAGCGGATGTTCGACCTTGAGCCCGCGTTCGTGGCGAGAGGCGACGGCGAGGAACTGAGCCGGGCCGTCGGAGTCCCGCAGGCGAAACTTACCTTCGCCTTTTTGCAGCTGGGCAACGGAATGGTGGAGCTGCTCGAATACGACAATGACCGCCGGACACAGTACGGCCTGCGCAACAGCGATGTCGGTGCGCCGCACCTGTGCTTCGATGTGCCCGATATCGAGGCTGCCTACCAGGAGCTACTGGCTAAGGGCGGCGATTTCTACTCAGAACCGCTGCGGATTGCCGACGGCCCGCTGGCTGGCTGCGCCTTCGCATATCTGCGTGATCCCGATGGCCTGACACTTGAGATCTTCCAGAAGGCGGCCGACGGCACCCATGGGTAGCCCTGCCAGCCCGCCGCAGCGGCCCGACGGGAACAGCATCCCACCCCGGACCTCAATTTCCGAGCGGCTCCGCGCCGCCCGGATCGAGGCCGGCAAGACGGCTCGCCAGCTTGCCGCCGAGGTGGGCTGCTCGCCTAGCCTGATCTCTCAGATCGAACGCGGCAAGGCAGCTCCATCGGTCAGCACGCTGTTCGCGATGGCTACTGCCCTCAGCGTCAGCATGGATAGCTTGTTTCCCGAGGCGGACGCGAGTCGTCGGGCGCCGGCGATAACCGAGCACGAGCAGTTCGGCGGCATTGTCCTCCGCCGTGCCGACCGTCCGGCGATCGAACTCGAACACGATGTCCGATGGGAACGCCTCACACCGCGTCCTGAACGCGATGTCGAGTTCCGGGAGGTCTTCTACGAGGCAGGAGGGGGCTCATCCGGCGCGGAGCGGGCCATACAGCACAACGGCCGGGACTATGCCGTCGTCATCGACGGCGAACTCACCGCACAGATCGGATTCGAAACGTTTGTACTGCGAGCCGGAGACTCTCTGGCCTTCGACGCCACCATTCCTCATCGATTCTGGAACGAAGGCAAAGAACGAGTTCGCGCCATATTCGTCTTGCTGGACCGCAAATTCCCGTGAAGCCTATTCCTCCTGACGGCCGATAGCAGTACGGTCGATAGCCGTCAGGTCCCTGCGCTGGCTGCCATGGCACGTGAGATCGCCTTCTCGGCGCGCTCCAGCGCACCCCTCTCGACGAGCTTCCTCACGATGCGGAGCGCGCTGGCCTTCGGCAAGTCCAGCGTGTTCCAATCAAATCAGCGATGCATACGGGCCGCCTCGGCCGGGAAACCCAGGTCGCGTACCGCGCCGGAATCCCCCGCACATTCACCCCGGCGGTGGACGCCCGCCCAAGCGGCCTTGCATACGTTCGCACCAGACGCGGGCGTCGCCCGTCGCGGGAGCGAGCGCCGTCCGCCGAACGTGCGAGGCGAGAGGGGTTACCGCCGTGGCCATGAACAGGCGTCCGAAGCGTGCCGTCCGGCACACTGACCGCCCCGGCTCGGGCACGATCGCGAGTCGCCAGGCAGTTCCGGAACGCCGGGATCCGGAACAGCGTGATCGGGCGCTGACCTCCAGCACCGACCCGCTCGGTCCGCTCATCGGGGCCACGTACGAGGTCGCGATGAGGACGCTTGGAGAGGTCGCGCCGGCATCAAGTTATCAGGCGCTAGCCCGGCTGAGCGGCCATCTCGCCGCGATGCAGCGGGCCGTGTACCCGGTGGCGGGCCGACGGCTCGGCGAGGGCAAGCAACTCCTCGCAGCCTGCCTTGCCGAGGCGCGCGAAGCCGAATGGGCGCTCCGCCTCCTCGAATGCCGACTCGCCGGCGAGGCGAGCACCGCCAGCCGTGACCTGCAGGTAGTGCACACGTGGCTGGCCCAGTGCCTGGATGCGTACCAGTCAGCGGAAATGTCCTTGCTGATGCAGCTGGAAGAGCGGCTGACCGTCACGGAGCTCGAGCAGCTGGCTCTCGGCTACTGCGCGGCGCTCGCCCGCGCGCCCACCCGCCCGCACCCAGGCGGGCCCCGCACGGGCTGGCCGGGCAGGATCGCCTTCGCTCTGCACGCCTTCTGGGACCGCGTGCTCGACACAGTAGACTGCAGGCCCGGAGTTGGCCGGGTGCGCTGAGCCACGACACCCTGCGTCCGCCTGCTGGCACGGGCGGACGTGACGATCAGGCCAATGGCTAAGAGCGGCGAATCACATTCCCTCCACGCCACTGCCTTTGCGGGCGCGGCCTGTCACACTCAAGATCGGAGCGGTGACCCGCGCCCTTGCGGCTGCTCTGAAGAAGGGAGGTTGCAGCCCGTGCGCACACCCCAGTCCGCCACGCGAACCATCACTGTCGTGGCCGTCCCGCTCCTGCTGGCGGCGGTCATCGCCGCCACCGCTCCCGCCTCGGCGGCCGTAGCGGCCGCGCCCCGGGCCGGGCACGCCTCCCCGGCAGCCTCCTTCACCACCGGCGGCCGCCTCAACGGCGTGGCCGCCACCTCCGCCACCAATGCGTGGGCCGTCGGCGCCACCACCAGCGGCAAGACCCTGATCCTGCACTGGAACGGCACCAGGTGGACCCAGGTGACCAGCCCGAGCCCATCTTCCGCAAAATACGGCAACGATCTCTCAGCCCTGACCGCGACCTCCGCCAGCAGCGCCTGGGCGGTCGGAACTCTTGGCACCCTCCCCCCGTCAGCAAGGCGGTGATCGTTCACTGGAACGGCCAGGCCTGGAAGAAGGTGCCAAGCCCAAGCCCACCGCAAAGCGGGCTCTCTGATGTGGCCGCCACCTCCGCGGCCAACGCGTGGGCCGTCGGCTTTTACGGCACGGCCCATCCCAAGACGCTGATCCTGCACTGGAACGGCAGGGCGTGGAAGTGATTGGCTGCAACGGCCGAGCCGGCCGGGTCGGGTCCTCGCCCTTGAGCAGGATCACGCTGACGTCATCCTCGACCAGCTCCAGCGTGCCGTGGAAGAAGTCCGCCGCGTGCACCGGACGGGTCCGGATCCACTGCATCTCCTCCAGGATGCACATGCCGTAATAGCAGGCTTCCGGCCAGACCGAACCGGCGCCAGCGATGATGTGATGCGGATCGGCAGCGATGCTCGCCGCGATCTGCACTGCCCGATCCTCGGCGCCCCGCTCCTGCGCTCGCAGGATTATCATCGCGTCAGCTTGTTCGCCTTCAACGTGCTGCGCCGATGACGGCGGGGTCGAAGGCAAGTACGTGGGCAGATCCTGCATCTCAACGCCGGGCATTCGCTGAGCAAGCACCCTGACGCCGGGGGTAGGCCGAGGATAGAGAGCGCGGCTGGCTACCAGCGGCTGCGATGCACAACCTCGGCGAATGGCCGCCGCTTCGGGTTCTTGATGGGCACCAGCGGCCGGTCAGCCGGGTAGCCGAGCGAGATGAGGAAGGCCCAGTTGCGGTCCTCGGGAAAGCCAAGCAGCTCACGGGCGAGTTCCAGATCGGCGACGCCCGCGTGGCAGCTGCCGATCCCGAGGTCGGCAGCTGCCAGCGTCATGGCCATCGTCGCCTGGCCCAGGTCGAGCTGGGCACGGTGGAACTCGTTATCGGCAGCGGGGCCGATGACGACGATTGCCGCCGCTGACCCGGCCACATGGCCGGCCCCCCGCCACACCTTCGCCAGCTCGCGGAGCTGCTGCCGGTCGGTGACGAGGATGAAGTCCCACGGCTGCCAGTTCTGCGAGGACGGAGACCGGCGGCCTGCCTCGAGGATCTGGTCCAGGTCTGCCGCCGGAACCGGCCGGTCGGCAAAGACCCGCACGTTGCGGCGTGAGGTAATCGCGTCCCAGGTCTGCATGACGATTCCAACGCCCGCAAGGCCGAGTTCATTCTCGACAGCCCGTTCGCCTTGCTCGTCCGTCCGCAGCCCGACCGCATTCCCCGTGCTCTTTTCGCCATCGGAATGCTGCTGTTCGGAACTCGCGGGATGCTCGGCCGCCATCTTGCCCTGGACGACCTGCCCATTCACGAGCAAGAACTCGGGCGCGAGACATTCGGACTGGACGCGCGGCAGGCGGAGGTACGGAGTGCTACGGTCGGCTTCAGTTCGCTCCCGTCGGCGGCGGCGACGGCATGTGCCCTCCGGCCAAGCCGCGGACCGCGGGAAGGGGAGAGACTGTGGGCCGCTCGACTTCGCATCTGGGCCGGTTGACCAGTTCCGCTCACTGGCCGCGTCGTGCTATGCGCGGTCGCTCGGTGGCGGTTGCCGCGATAGTGCTCGGTTCTCTCCTCGTCCCGTCCGCCGGTGATGCGGCGACGGCCGGCCGTGCAGCGCGAGCCGGCCATGATGCCCGGTTGTTCGGCGCCGATGCGCACGTTACCCTGGCACGGCTGGAGGCCCGCGCCGCGAAGCTGTCCTGGCAGTATCGCGGCGAGCTCGAGACGCTGGCCGGAGCGGAGGCCGACGCGAAAGCGGCGGCAGCGCACGCGCGGTGGCTGCGCAACCAGCTTGACGTCTCACGACACCAGATCGCCAGGCTGGCCGCCGCCAGCTACGTGAGCGGCGGAACAGACCAAAGGCTCCTGGCGCTGTTCAGCGGGCACCCGGGACGGATCCTGGACAGATCCGCCTTCATCATCTACCTGGCCAGGCAGCGCAGCGCCAGGCAGCACGCGCTGCGCCGTCTCATGCTGGCCAGCGAAGGCGCGGATCAAGCCGCGGCGGCCAAGATCGCGGGCCTGCGCCGGATGATCGCAGCGCTGGAGAGTCAGCGACAAACGGTCAAGCACCTGCTGGCCAAGTTCCGTCCGCAGTCCCCGGTTATCGGGGACAACATTACGCCCCGCATGCGGCAGGTTAAGGATGCGATCGACCGGAGGTTCGGCCCCTTCTCCGCCATCGGCTGCTACCGGCCGGAGGCCACCGGCGAGCATCCTCTTGGCAGGGCATGCGACTTCATGCTCAGTTCCGGCGGCGTCATGCCGTCCGGCCCGTGGGTCCGGCGAGGCTACGAGATCGCGCAATGGGCCCAGGCAAACGCCGCCCGGCTTGGGATCATGTACATCATCTACCGGCAGCGCATCTGGGATATCCGGATGGCGTCGGCGGGCTGGGTTCAGATGCCCGATCGCGGCAGCATCACCGCGAACCACTATGACCACGTGCACATCTCGGTCTTCTAGCCCAGCGTCGCGCTGGCCGCCGGACCTGTGCAACCAGATCATCACCGACTTCCTCAGCAAGGACCCGGTGCCGACGTTCGCTCCTATCCGCCGCGCCACCCCGGCGCCGTGACGGCCGTGGTAGCTGCTGGTACCGCCTAGCTGGACGCCGAGCGCCCCGGCGAACGCGGCTTCACAGCGGCCCGCGTTCGGACTGGGGTGGTCCGCCCCGTCCCGGCGCAGGGTCCGCAGGGCCCGCGCTGCCGCCCGCGGCGGGCGCCAGGGCCACGACCGCGTCGCTAGTGTTCTCGGCCACCGACTCGACGGTTGCCCGGGCGAGGGCCGCCGCGCCGAGCCCTTCCGGGTCGCGCCCGCACAGGGCCGGCAGACGCCCGCGGGCGGCCGGGAGATCACCGGCTTCGATGAGGCGCCATCGCGGTCGCCTCCGCGGCCAGGCTCGTGCCGCCGAGCACCGTCCAGGTCGCGAGGATCGTCGCCGTGGCCAGGCCGAGCCGGCTGCCGCGGGCCCGTCGCTCCAGCTCAATCCCGAGGGCCGTGGCGGAACCTGCGCACGCTGCGGTGAAGATGACAGCAGCCCCAGCGCGAGCCCGGACCACCGGGCCATCAGTGATGCTCTGGGCGGTGCGGACGGGCAGCCGGCCAGGCGCTAGCTAGCCCATGCGATGACATCAGCATCGGAGAGTCTTCCTCGGGGTGACCACACCGGCTTCCTCCACCGCTGTCGGCGGATGCCGGTGAGCACACCATGATGTGGGCCAGGTAGTCAACCAAGGGCGCGCCGTGCGCGGCGGGGCCCGGGCAGCAGCTCTCCTAGCCAGGCGTCGGGAAGGGGCATGGATTACCGACACCTTCAGCTGTGCCTGTCGGCTAGCTCGAGAGGTTCGCGCCCCCACCACCGACGCTGGCCCCAGCCCCCTCCCCGTCAGCGATAGCTTCCCCGGGGAGCGATCTTTCGGGCTCGTGCCCGGCTGGCACAAGATGAACGACGACTTCTGCGACGCGGACACTGCCGACATCGGCGGTTCCTGACCCATGGTGCCGCAGCAAGCGGAGCCATGCTTGCTTCGCCACAGCCGCGAGCTCGGCGTCGTCGCCAGCCCGCTGAACGGCCCTCTCGTGTACGGCGGCCATGCGCCGCCACCTGCGCCTGGCATCCAGGACGCATGCCGGTTCCAGGTGTTCGACCAGCACAGCAGCGGCGATCACGAGCACCATGATGAGGACTCCCAGCAGCGCCCCTGTCATCGCGTGAATCCATCCCTCCGGCCGCTCCGGCGGTCCGGTCAAGTCGTGGAGCGCGGCGAGCAGGAGGCCGAGGACACAGCCTGCAGCGCAGATCAGGACGACGACGACGTGGTGTCCCTCACGTCCGAGGAGCACCGCGAGCCAGGCCCCCACCAGCCACACGGCTGTCAGCCCTGCCGAGGCGATGGCGGCCAGCGGCTCGGCCACGGCGCCCCGGAGCTCAATGCCTGTCAGCATCGCGAGCCCGAGGGCTAGGGCTGCGAGAAGCAGGAGCCCTGCGCCGAAGTGCAGACCGCGCTGGAGGCGCGGATCGACCAGATGACGCAGCTCCTCGTACCGGAGCCTAGCCGCCTGCTCGTTCTTGAACGCCTCACGTTCGGCCGCCGCCGACTGGCCGGCGAGGGTTTCCCGGTGGCCGGCCTCGCCGAGGAGGCTCTGCGCCTCCGGGTGGACGGCCAGCAGATGTGCGACGATCTGCGCCGGCGTCCGAGCGGATGCTTGCTGCATGTCCGATTCCTCTGTCGCGCGTTGCCTGTTGCCTGAGAGGAGTCGCTCGCTGCCGTCACCTGACACCGCCCGACGATGTGTCAGGCGCTACCCGGGCACGGCTCATCTCCATAGCGGCGTGAATCCGCCGATTGCCCCGGGGCCGGGCCGAAGACGACTCCGGGCTGACACAGGGAGAAGACACGGTGCGCATCACAAGCTCGCAGTGCTGCCTGGCCGCGCTGAGCGTATTCATCTCAACCATCGCTGCAGGCTGCGGACTCACCGATTTCCACCATAAGCCCACCGTCGGCAGTCCGGTTTGGGTCACCGAGCATTTCCCGCCATCCGCGCTGTTCGTTGTGGCCGGCGGCGCCGTCAACGGCCAGACCGTTTCCGGGCTGGTCGCTGCGACCGAGAGACCGCGCGAAGTCCTGCAGGTGCTGCGTCCGGGCGCGTCGCCATCGCCGGTGATCACAAGCAGTTCCCCGACTCCAGCCGCGATCCGTGCCCCAGGCAAGCCCGGAGCACCCGGCCGAGACGCCACTTCGTACCAGCTGGCGCTCTACCATCAGGCCCTGACGCGCTGGCACGTCCGGATCCGCATGGATGGACGTGCCGTGGCCGCCCGCACGGAGGCAGCCCTGCTCGGATGGGATCGCCGTCTCGGGTTGGAGGCAAAGCTTGTCGCGCTACGCGGCGCCGACGCTGACCATGGCAGCCTTGGCGACGAGTGCGCCGCGGCAGCCAGCGCCTTGATCGGCCTGCAGCAGCAAGACGGCAACCCGTTCGGCTCGCGCCGTGTTCTTGTGCTCTTCGCGCGCAGCCTGAGCGGCTCGCTGAATCCCGGTGAGCTTACCGACGACGACGTGATCGTCGTCACTCCCTTCCTGCCCACCTCCGCAGCCGCGAGTGCAGCGCAAGCCGATCTTCTCCGCGCGGGAGCTGTCAGCGCTACTGTCCTCGGCGCGGAGGAGAACGCGGGCCAACTCGCACGACTCGTTACGGCAGGTCTCAGCCACCGGGTGGTGACAGAGACCATCTCGCAGCCGGCGTTGTTCGCCAACAGCAGCGCTGTCCTCGTGCCAAGCGCGGCGCGGATGCTCGCGCCGCTCGTAAAGCTGCTCGACCGTCCCGGAGCCACCTGCGTGATCAACGGATATGCCTCCACGCCAGGCTCGCGACAGCTGAACTACCGGCTGTCCTACCTGCGAGCCGCCGCAGTAGCCAACTTTCTGGAGGCCCGCGGGGTCCCGGCATCTGCCATTTTCATCGTCGGGCACGGGGCGACCGGGCTCAGTGCCCCCGGCGCATCCGCCAAGAACCGACAGGTGACCGTCGTCATCCAGCAGTCCGCCGCCTTCTGATCTCTCGCCGGCTCCCGAGGACGGCAGCTCCGGGTTCACCGGCTACTTCAGTGCCAGCCGTCATGGCCGGCAGCTCTCGCCCATCATCCGGCTGGCCTCGGCGAGAAAGGCCGGCTCCGGCATCTGGGGCTGGCCTGGGCTCCAAGCCGCGCACCCCGATGACAGCCAGCCAGCGGAAACCCGCGCGTCGCTGGCGCCGGCTCGCACCGACGCCAGCCCAGCAAGATAGCTCTCGCCCGCGCGCCCCCATTCCCGCTGGCACTGCCGCCATGCTCGTGCGGCCAGCGCCATCCAGTCCTCCATCGTGTAGTGCGGCGCCAGGCCACGTGGCTGCTGCTCGGCGCGCAGCGCGGCGTCTGCCCAGCGCAGTGCGCCGCGGATGTGCCGTGAGTGCTCGCTTGCGACGGGCCGGTGCTCATCGCCGACGACCTCGACCGAAAGCCGGCCGGTTACCGCACAGGGCACATGAAGGACGGCCCGCGCACTGCATCCTGCGGCCGTGAACGAGCCATGTGCGACGATCCGCCTGGTGGCTGGCTCGACCAGGCGGGCCCGGCACTGGCAGAGAGCGGCGACGTCCGCTCCCGGCCTGAGCGGCACCTCGACGATCAGGAGGTCAGGCTCATCTCCGGCGTGCAGGCTCAAATCGGCGCATGGTGACAGCCCGGGCAGGAAGAGCCCTTGCGGGACCAGTTCAAGGTCCAGCGACCACTGAACGTCCGGGAATCCACGCTCTGGCGTCCGGGCCCGCTCAGCCGGCAAGCCCGACCCGGCGAGCTCATGTCGCCATGAATCCGCGCTCGGGTTGGGCGCGGCTGGGTTCGCAGAGCGGGCTGGCCCTGGCCATCTGCGGTCGTCCGGCGACGCCAGCGGCGGCGGTGACGTCGCCCGCTGTTCGCGCACGCTTGCGCGCAGCCTGCTGGCCGCCAATGGCTCGTCCGGCTCGGCAAGGTCGGCGACGGCAAGCGCAGCCTCACGCACGACATTCGGGATCGGGGCGCGATCCGCCGCGAACGCGAGGCCGACGGCAGCCTCTCCGGCCTGCCGACGGGCCAGCTCATGCAGGCCGGACTGCACGGCGAGGATCGCGGCCTCGGCCGCCCACAGCGGGGACGACTGCGGCGCCGGGCTGCTGAACCGGGCAGCGCGCAGGCGAGCGAGCCGCGAGAGGGCTCCGGCCAGTGCCGGATCGAGCGGGCACGCAGCTGGTTCTCCACCTTCCCCCGCGGCCATCCGCAATAGCCTGGCGGAAGCGTCCGGGCCGAAGAGCCGCCGCAGGACATCCTGGGCCGCAAGCTCGACCGGGGCCGTCGCCGCCGCCGTTCCGGTCAAGCCGGGCTCTGCTATGTCGATCACTGCTCTTACCAGGCGGCCATCTGCGCGATCGAACGCCAGCTCAAGGCCGACGGCCGGAGCAAGCGCGGCCTCGCCCGCCGGACCGGCTGGCACGCCCTCAAGGACCACCTGATCGGTATCGCTGTCATATGCCGACACGAGTTCGACCGTCATCGCGATATCCCCTTTCCTACCGGCCTCCCTCCTGCAATTCTCGCCCCGACAAGACGGCATCGTCATCCTCGGCCGTCTTAGCCCAATGCCGTTACCTGCCCGGTAGCGGTACGTATCAGCTGTCCGGGCAGGGCTATCGAAGGTGCGGAGACGGCAGAGGGCTGGGCAGCCAGCAGGCGGGAAGGCTGGGAAGGCAGCAGTTACAGGCCGGGGAACAGCGCGCGGACAGCTCGCTCGAGAGCGGCGGCCCAGGAGGCGTGATCGGCCCAGGCGGGAGCAGCCGACCCGAGCGATGAGCGGACGATCAGTCGATGATGGAGCGCGGTCAGGTGGCGCTTCATCCTCTGGTCAGCCTGGTGCAAGGCGCTCCTGCACGCTTGGGCCGTCTGCCTGGCACGCCTGGCTGCCGCGCGAGCGCGGTCCAGGCCCAGGGTGCGGGTCCTGGCCATCACCGCCGAGCCGAGCAGGATCAGGCCGACCGAGATGCCCGTGAGTAGCAGCGCCTGCAGGACTGCCGAGATCAGGGACTCCCCAGCGACGGTCCAGAGGAATTCGGTGCGCATGACGGCGATCGTGACGCAGGCCACTGCGGTGATGGCGGCCAGCGCGCCCCGCCGCCGCGGGTCGGCGCGCGTCATCTCCAGTCCGGCCATTGCCCCGACCGACGCGACCAGCAGGATGCCCGTGATCAGCCAGGTGCCCCCGTTGCCGAGGTTGAACGCCTGCGCTGCCCAGTTCAGCGGCACCACGTCAAGCACGGTCAGGACGGCCACGATGATCGTCCCGAGAGTGAGCCCGAGTACCCGGCGCCCCGCCGGATCCAGCCTGGCCGCAATGCCTCCGGCCCGCCGCTCCATTTCCGCCACCGCGAGATCGGCTTTGCTGGCCTGCCCGCTGAGTTCCTGCAGGTGGATATGGGCGCGTGATGCCTCCCCGACCTCTGCCATCGCCTCGGGATGATCATGCAGCCAGAGCGAGACCGCCTCGGTCGCCGCGGCCTCGAGTTCGGTGTCGTCGTGATGCTCTGAGTCGCTGAAGTGCCGTACCGGCGTGCTGGTCATGTGTGACTCCTCAGGTTGGCCATCTGGAGGAGATGAGCGGGGCCGCCCTGGAACCTGACACCAGCCGGGGGCCGGAACGGCTGCGTCAGCTCGCCCTCAGCTCGTCGCGGCTGACGATGGCCCTGAGCACGTCGCGCACGTCGCTGCGCCCCCGGCTCAGGCGCTGGTGGCGGGTGTTAGCGCTTACCGCCGGCCCGGCGAACCACTCCGGGTACTGCTCAGCGAGGGCAGCGTCGAATTCCGGGGGGGTGCCCGGCTCGGCGCAGCTAGCACCGAGGATGCCCTCTGCCGCCGCGACGATCGCCTCGCGGTAGCGCTCGGGATCGCCCGACCGGCCGGGTACTCGGGCCCGGACCGCCTGGCGGCTGACGAGGAGCCGCTGGCGCCACTGGCGGGCCCGGACCCGTGAGACGACGTCCTCGTCGACGGGCCGAGGAACGGCAGGCCCGACCACGCTGTCGGGCCTGCGCTCGGCGACGGTACACGGATCCTCAATCGGCAGCGCGCCGCGCTGGCGAAGGCCGCGAATGTGATGCACGAGCGACCTGCGCACGTACCCCTCGAGATTCCTGATGCTGCCGGGATCCCTCACCCGGGCGACTGAGTAGAAGGTCTCCTGCAGCGCGTCCTCCGCGAGATCTGCGCTGCCCGCGCGCTGCCGGGCCAGCCGGCGGACTGCCGGATCACTTATGATCCGGCAAAGCTCCTCGCTGAAGCTCTTCCGGTCGTCCTGCCGGTCGGGCGACTCGCCGCTCAAGCGCCCACCCCCAATCAGGGGTCACTCCTGACGCCTTAACTCTACTGAAGTCTGCTGTAGCAAAGTAGAGTTAAGTGCGCTACAGTGTTTCAAT
>Ga0307373_10001825_pt1 | contig 39362 bp, 45 predicted proteins | sample OX2MG_FD_202534 | JGI IMG/M metagenome (GOLD analysis project Ga0307373, IMG submission 202534) | Soil microbial communities from Risofladan, Vaasa, Finland - OX-2 | ecosystem: Environmental > Terrestrial > Soil > Coastal area > Acid sulfate soil | place: Finland: Risofladan, Vaasa | collected...
ACCTTCGACCAAGCTTTGGGACAGCTCGTGGTCAGAGGTGAAATCGACCTTCGTCAAGCCATGAACGCGGCCTCAAGTCCTCACGATCTGAAGGTCATGCTTGAGCGCATGGGTGTGATTCCCACGGGTCGGACATTCGCACCCACGCTCGCCTCCTGAGCCCATCCGCCTGGCCGGTAGACGGCTCGATCGGGTGCGGGTGACGGTCGGCCGGCGGTGAACCCTCGGCGTCGCCGAATGCAGCACGACATCACCGGAAAGGGTTGGATCCAGCTCCTGGTGGTGGTCGCCATCTGGGTGGCTCAGCCCTGGTGTTCGTCATCCTCCGGGTCCAGCGCGGAGGGGTCAACTCGGCCTGACCGGAGGCGACCACTCGATCGCCGCCTCGAACAAGGCCACCACATCGTCGCCGTACATGGCGGTGGCCGTGTCCCCCAGCTGGACCACCGACATCAGCAGCGAAAGAACCACGGCGACCACCCCGTTGGCGATCACCAACGGATCGATGTCCGGACGTACCGTTCCATTGAGCTGTTCGGAGCGCAGCCGTTCGGCACACACCTTGCGGAGTTCCTCGAGGGCCGGGATCTGGAGGACCCGAACCGTCACCTCGGGCTCGAGCCCGGCCAGCAGCCGACGGGCCAGCGGGTGACGTTCGAGGGCCCCGACCAGGGTGACGATGAGGGTTTGGCGCCAGTTCTGTATCACTCTTCCCTCAGCAAAGGCGCCGGACAGGCCCTCCTCGATGACTCCGGCGGCATCCTCATCGACCGCGGCCAGGAACAGCGCCTCCTTGTTGGGAAAGTAGGCATAGGCGACGGTTCCACCCACCGACGCGTCCCGGGCAATGTCGGCGACCGACGTCGAGCGGTAGCCCTCGCGGCCGAATCTGGCGATGGCGGCGTCGAGGATCGCCCGTCGGGTCTGGGCGCCCTTGCCCTGCAACGCCTCGTCCGGTTCTGGTGTCATTGTCTGTCAGCCTACCAAAAATGAGGACTTGAGTACAACACTCAAATCGTCTACAGTGACGGAAACAGCTACTTGGGAGACGACCGACCATGAGCCAGACCCGCCACCCCGACCGCAAGGTTCCCACCCGCCGCATGTCCTTCGAGGAGGCGCTTCAGGAGGTGCCCCGGCATTTCGCCGCCGACGGCGACCTGATCAGCTGCCACCTCACTTCGTCGCTCTCGGCAGTGTTCCCCGACGGGGAGGACTTCTTCGTACGCTCGGTCCGGCACTTCCGCGACCAGATCGCCGACCCGGAGCTGAAGCGCCAAGTGGCCGGCTTCATCGGGCAAGAGGCCATGCACGGCCGAGAACACCGGGCATTCAACGATCGCCTCGGCGAGCTCGGTTACCCGACCAAGGGGTTCGAGCGGCTTACCAAGCGGGGTCTGGCCATCCGTGAGCGCATGCTGTCCCCGAAGTCGAATCTGGCCATGACCGCCGCCCTCGAGCACTTCACCGCCACCCTGGCCGAACTGGTGCTCACCGATCAGGAAACCCGGGACTCCTTCGGTCACCAGACGGTGAGGGACCTGTTCGTGTGGCATGCCCTCGAGGAGTCCGAACACAAGGCGGTGGCCTTCGACGTCTACAAGGCGGTCGGCGGCACCGAACGGATGCGGGTGATGACCATGAACATCCTCCGCTTCGGTTTCGTGGTCGGAATGACACTGCAGGTACTGGTCTCCCTCTTGGGCGACCCAGCCACCTACCGGCGGGGGAACCTCCGCAAGAGCTGGCGCAAACTGCGAGGCTCGCCCATCGTGAGCAAGGAGATCTGGGCCCAGTTGCGGGACTACAACCGTCCCGATTTTCACCCCGATGATCGGGACACCACCAAGCTCATCGAGCAATGGCGGAGTGAGCTGTTCGGCGAGCACGGCACCCTCAACGACAAACTCATCACCTCGGCGGCTTGATGTCCTCGAACTCTGTGGACCACCTTGACGTCCTGATCGTCGGCGCTGGCCTGTCGGGCATCGGCGCCGCCCACTACCTCCAGACGGAGTGCCCTTGGGCCTCCTACACGATCTTCGAGGCCCGCGACGCCATCGGAGGCACCTGGGACCTGTTCCGCTATCCGGGGATCCGCTCCGACTCCGACATGTTCACCCTGGGCTACTCGTTCCGCCCCTGGAGCGGGGAGAAGTCGATCGCCGATGGGGACTCGATCCTCCAGTACATCAAGGACACCGCCTCAGAGGCCGGCATCGACCAGCACATCCGGTTCAATCAACGGATCGTGCGGGCCAACTGGTCCAGCGACGAGGCCCGTTGGCAGATCGTCGCCGCCCGGACCGATACCGGTGAGGAGATCGAGTTCACCTGCGGCTTCATCTTCTCGTGCAGTGGCTACTACCGCTATGACCGGGGCTACCTGCCCGATTTCTCCGGCATGGAGAACTTCCGGGGGACCACCGTGCACCCCCAGGCCTGGCCCGATGACCTCGACTACGCCGGCAAGCGGGTCGTGGTCATCGGCAGCGGCGCCACCGCGGTGACGTTGGTCCCATCGCTGGCCGCCGCCGCCGATCATGTAACCATGCTCCAGCGCTCGCCGACCTACATCGCCTCGCTGCCGGCCAAGGATCCCATCGCCGACCTCCTCCGGGGCGTGCTGCCCCCGCGCCTCTCGGGCCCGGTCATCCGTTGGATGAATGCACTCCTGACCCAGGGCTCGTATGTGCTGAGCAAGCGCCGACCCGCGCTGGTGAAGCGAATCCTGCGCAAACAGCTCGAGCGTCAGTTGCCGGCTGGCTACGACATCGACACCCACTTCACCCCCCGGTACGACCCCTGGGACCAGAGGCTCTGCGTGGTGCCCGATGGCGACCTGTTCAAGGCCATCTCCGCCGGCACGGTATCGGTGGTCACCGATCAGATCGACACGTTCACCGAGAAGGGCCTGCGACTCACGTCGGGTGACGAACTCGAAGCCGACATCGTGGTGACCGCTACCGGCATCGAGCTCCTTTTCATCGGCGGCATCGAGCTCTCGGTCGACGGGGAGGCGGTCGATGTCTCGACCAAGCTGACCTACAAGGGGATGATGTTGGAGGGGGTGCCCAACCTGGCGATCGCCATCGGCTACACCAATGCGTCGTGGACGCTGAAATGCGACCTCACCTGTGATTACGTGAGCCGCCTGCTCAACCACATGCGGGCGATCGGGGTGAGCCAATGCATGCCGGTCAACCGCGACGCCGCCGTCAGCCCGTTGCCGCTGCTCGGCCTCAACTCCGGGTACGTGCAGCGCTCGGCCGACCGGTTCCCGAAGCAGGGCTCCGTCTTTCCCTGGCAGGTCCACCAGAGCTACCTGCGCGACTATCGGGCACTCAAGTTGAGAGGCATCGAAGACGACGCCATGGTGTTCTCCAACCCCACCCGCGAGCTGGCCCCGGTGGCCACCCACTAGAGAGAGGCGATTATGAGAACCTTCGACGGCCGGGTCGCGGCCATCACCGGCGCCGGGGCCGGTATCGGTCGAGCGCTCGCCCGCGAGCTTGCCGCCCGACACGCTCCCCTCGCCCTGTCCGACATCGATGAGGCGGGCCTGGCCGAGACCGTCACCCTCTGCGAGGGATCGGGCGTGAAGGTCACCTCCCAGCGCCTCGACGTCGCCGACCGGACCGCCGTGTACGCCTGGGCCGACCGAGTGGTGGAAGACCACGGCAAGGTCAACCTGATCTTCAACAACGCCGGCGTCGCTCTCGCCGCCACTGTCGAGGCCATGTCCTACGAGGACTTCGAGTGGCTGATGGACATCAACTTCTGGGGAGTCGTCTACGGGACCAAGGCGTTCCTCCCCCACCTGAAGGCGGTCGGCGAAGGGCACGTGGTCAACGTCTCGAGCGTGTTCGGGTTGATCAGCGTCCCCTCCCAGTCCGCTTACAACGCGGCAAAATTCGCGGTCCGCGGCTTCACCGATGCGCTGCGCATGGAATTGGAGATGGAGGGCGCAGGCGTCTCCTGCACCACCGTCCACCCCGGCGGCATCAAGACGAACATCGCCCGGCATGCACGGATCGATGCCAGCGTCATCGAGATGGGTGGCGACCCCGATGCGGCACGCGGCCAGTTCGACAAGGTGGCGCTCACCCGTCCCGAGAAGGCCGCCCGGCAGATCCTCACGGCCGTCGAGCACGACCGTCGACGTGCCCTCATCGGGCCGGACGCCCCGGTCATCGACCTCATCTCGAGGCTGCCTGCCGGCCTCTACCAGCGGGTGCTGGTCAACGCGGCACGACGCCGGCGCTGAGCTGGCGAATCAGAGCCAGTCATCGGTCGCCGGGTCGGGCTGGTCACCGAAGAGCCGGTCGAGCACCTGCTCGAACAGGGGCTCATCGGGCGCCGCCCGCATGAACAGTGTCATCGACGAGCGCAGCTTCTGGGCGTCAATGGCGCCGAAGATCTGGTCCGCGCTCGGCCCGTTCAACCGGACCACGATGCCGGCGCATTCGCGGAGCCGCGAACCGAGCCGGGTGTGGTCCAGATATGCCCTGGCCTCTTCGAGGGACGAGATGGCGAAACGTCTCGAGGTTGCGCTCTGACCGAGACCGGCGACTTGGGGAAACACGAACCACATCCAATGACTCGTCTTGTGTCCCGCCCGCAACTCGCCGACTGCTCGATCGTAGGTACCTCCGGAGTCCTGGGCGGTGACAAAACGTTCGAGGTCGTAGGGGTCCTCCATGTTCGCTCGTTTCCGCCTCCGTCATCCGGAAGGTCGTCGCGACCACAATGGCGGTGAACCGGCGACTCTTGGCAATCCTGATCGAACGTCGCCGAACCGGTCACTGTGTTCGGCCCAGGCTCGATACGCGGTCTCGAACTCCTCCCGGTTCCGGCCGACGAAGTTCCACCACATCAGGACGGGTTCGTCGAAGGGGATGCCCCCGAGGAGAAGCGCCCGAGTCCTTGCGGTTGCCGCGAGGTCAATTTCGTCGCGGCCATCACCCAGGTAAGCGAGATGACCCGGGGTGATCAGCCGCTCCCCGACCGAGATCGAGCCGTCCAGCACGACCAGCGCGTATTCGTACTCGGGCTGCAGCGGCAGGAGGGTGGTGCCGGGCCCGAGAACGAGCTCGATCCCGACATGATCGGTGTCGCGACGTGCCGGTGACAGCCCGTCCCCGAACGCGCCGACCAAGATCGTTGCCGTTCCCCCCTGGAGGTCCACCCGCGGCAGCTCCGGATGGTGTTCGAAAGCGGCGGCCCCCTGCCGGGTGGCCTGGGGCTGGGCCACCCACAGCTGCACACCCTGCATCTCACCCCGGTAGTTCCCGGTGTGTTCCTCGGCGTGGGCAATGCCGGCGCCGGCGGTCATGAGGTTCAGCTGGCCGGGCCGGATCACCTGCTCGGATCCGAGGCTGTCGTGGTGCTCGATCTCTCCGGCCAGGAGCCAGGTGACCGTCTGCAATCCGATGTGAGGATGGGGGCCGATGGACATCCCGGCGTCCTCGGTTACCGACAACGGGCCGAAGTGGTCGACGAAGCACCAGGCCCCTACCGTCCGCCGCTCCCGGCGGGGCAGGGCCCGACGGACCCAAACCGTGCCCACCTGCGTTTCGCGGCTGTCGCCGACCTCGAGCGTCCGCTCCTCAGCCTTGGCGAGCTCCGCGACAGGAGCTGTGTCAGCATCAGTCACAGGTCCGCTCACCCCCTCCGTCCTAATCGCGGGCTGAGTTGGCTGCAACTTCCGACAATGCCAGCTCCACGTCCTCACGGCGGGTCGAGCATGGCCACCAGTTCGACGTGTTCGGTCATCGGGAACAGGTCGAAGCATCGAAGCGACTTCATGCTCCAACCGGCATCGGTCATGACCCTCAGGTCGCGGGCAAACGACGCCGGGTCACAGGAGACGTAGGCCATCCGCCGTGGAGTCGGCCGCAACCCGGCCAGTGCCGCCATCACCCCGCGCCCGGCCCCCTCCCGGGCCGGGTCGAGGATCACCAGATCGGGCTGGCCAAGTCGGGTGAAGGACACCACATCAGCCGTGACATCGGAGCGCGTCACGGTGACCTGCGGTTGGCCGTCGGTGTTGCGTGATGCGTCGGCACATGCCCGACCGCTGCGCTCGATGGCCCGCACTGCGCCGGTGGTACCGACCGCATCGGCGAACAATGCCGTGAAGAGCCCAGCCCCGGAATAGAGATCAGCCACCCTCTCCCCCACCTGCGGGCCCAGTCCCTCCAGGACGGTCCGGGCGAGCACGGTCGGCGCCCCGGGGTGCACCTGCCAGAAGACGCCGGCCGACACCTGGAAGCGCCGTCCGAGCACATCGAAGCTCAACCGGTGGGGCTCGCGTTCGGTTCGGCCGTTGACCACTCGTCCGGCGCGGAGTGCCGGCCGATCACCGAGACGGCGACGACCCGTCTCTATCGACACCACCGGCGTTCCGCCGTCGGGCGAGGTGAGGACCTCCAGCTCCCTGGCCCCGCTCCAACGCTGGGCCGAGACTCCGACAGCATCCACTGCAGCCGACGCGATGAGGCAGTGCTCCACCGGTTCGATGCCATGCGAACGGTGCCGATGGAGGCCGACCCGTCCGGTCCGGTCGACCGCGAACCGAACCCGTGTGCGCCAACCCAGCCCATCCGGCGCGCCGGGGACTTCTTCGACCACTACCGAACGCTCGTCCCCCGCCAGTCGTCGCAGTTGCTCAGCGACCAATGAGGCTTTGAGCGCCCGTTGGGCCGGCAGGGTGACATGTTGAAAGTCGCAGCCACCACAACGCCCGGGGCCGGCGTGGGGACACGGCGGTGCCACCCGATCCGGTGACGGGTCCAGGATCTCCACGGCGTCGGCCCGGAGAAAAGAGGTGGTCTCCCCGGTGACCCGGGCCATGACTATTTCGTCGGGTAGCGAATGCCGGACGAAGACCACCCGTCCGTCGGCGGCACGGGCCACGCACCCCCCGCCGGCGGCAATGGCATGGGTGCGGAGTTCCATCAGCGGCATGGAATGGGTCATAGCACGGGATCTTCCCGACAGATACGAAAAGCCGAAGCTAACCTCGCTGAATGGAGGCGAGCCGCGGAGGGGACGATCCTGTAGCCCTCCACGGTCGGCAGCTGAACATCGTCTTCGGCGGGTTGATGTTGGTAATGCTGATCGCGTCCCTCGATTCGACCATCGTGTCGACCGCGCTTCCCACCATCGTCGGGGACCTGGGGGGCCTCAATCACATTTCCTGGGTGGTGACCGCCTACCTGTTGGCCCAGACGGTGGTGACCCCCCTCTACGGGAAGCTCGGTGACCTCTACGGGAGGAAGATCGTCCTCCAGACGGGCATCGTGCTCTTCGTGCTCGGCTCCGCCCTCTGCGGCCTGAGCAAGAACATGCCCGAGCTGATCGCCTTCCGGGCCTTCCAGGGCCTGGGGGGAGGAGGGCTCATGGTCAGCGCCCAGGCCGCCGTCGGGGACGTGGTGACGCCCCGCCAGCGGGGGAAGTACCAGGGCCTCTTCGGCGCGGTCTTCGGATTGGCCTTCGTGGTCGGACCCCTCCTCGGCGGCGCCATCACCACCAACCTGTCGTGGCGGTGGATCTTCTACATCAACCTGCCCATAGGGGCCATCTCCCTGGTGGTGCTGGGCGCCGGACTACCAAAGATGAGTCGAGGCACCGCGCACCGGATCGACTACCTGGGCACCACGGTGCTGGCGGCGGGATTGAGCGCGCTGGTGCTCTTCGTCAGCCTCGGGGGCACCAGCTTCCGATGGGTGTCTCCGGTGATCCTGGGACTCGTCGCCGCGTCGATCGTGCTGATCTCCGTCTTCGTCTTCATCGAGCTCCACGTGGACGAGCCGGTGCTGCCCATGCGCCTGTTCAAGAACAGCGTCTTTTCGACCAGCAGCGTGGTGGCGCTGTTGTTGGGATTCGCGATGTTCGGCTCCATCACCTACCTGCCTCTCTACTTCCAGGTGGTGAAAGGGGCCACGCCCACCGGTTCGGGCCTCCAGCTGCTGCCGATGATGACCGGCCTCCTGGTCGCCTCGATCGGGTCCGGCCGGATCATCTCCCGCACCGGCAGGTACCGGGTCTACCCGATCGTCGGAACCGCGATCATGACGGTGGGGCTCTATCTCCTGTCTCACCTGAATGCTGCTACCTCGGCCCTCACCGCTTCCGCCTTCATGTTCGTCCTCGGGCTCGGCATCGGACTGGTCATGCAGGTATTGGTGATCGCAGTGCAGAACGCGGTCGACTACTCGGAACTGGGCGTGGCCACTTCGGGCAACAACCTGTTCCGGACCATCGGCAGCGCGGTGGGCACCGCCGTAGTCGGAGCCGTCTTTGCCAATCAGCTGGCCCTCAAGTTGCGTCAAGCGTTCCCAACCGGGTCGACACGTGGGGGCACGGTCATCAGCGCATCAAGTCTGACCCCCTCCAGTCTCGACAAGCTGCCTCCCGCCGTGCACACCCCCTTTCTCCACGCCTATGCCGGGGCCATCGATGCGGCGTTCCTGGTGGCGGCCGGAGTATCGGTTGTGGCGTTCGGGGCGTCGTGGTTGATCAAGGCTCTCCCCATGCGCGACACCGTCGGCACCGCCAGCATCGGCGAGGCGTTCTCGGTGCCGAGAGAGGCCAGTTCCCTCCGGGAGATAGCCCGGTCTCTGTCGTTGCTCGTCGGCCGCGAACATGGCCGCCAACTCATGGAGGGGATCGCCCGCCATGCCCAGGTCGATCTGTCGGCCGGTGAGTCCTGGATGCTCCTCCGATTCGAAGAGGACCCCCGGTGGGAATTCGAGGCATCCGCGGTGCGCCGGGGGGTACCGGCCGAACGCATGCGGCTGGCCCTTCAGACGTTGCGGGAAAAGGGGCTGCTGCTTCCCGAATTTCCGTCTGATCCCGGCACTCCGGTGGTCACCGCCGAGGGTGCAGCCATTTCGAGCCGGTTGCGTGCCGCCGGACGGGAACAGCTCGAGAGGCTATTGGCCGATTGGACCCCCGAACAGCACACCGAATTGGCCGAGATGCTGGGGCGACTCGCGGCCGACCTCGAGGACGCGCCGCCAACCAAGGCACACTTCTGACGAGAGGACAACCGATGGACATCTATGAAGCGCTGTACACCACCCGGGCCATGCGCCGGGTCCGGCCCGATCCGATACCGCTGCCGGTGCAGGCCCGGATACTCGATGCCGCCATCCGCGCCCCGTCGGGCGGCAACTCTCAGAACTGGCGGTTCCTGTTGGCCGACGATCCCGAGGTCATCGGCCAGATCGGTCCCCTCTACCGCCATGCCATCGACCAGCTCTGGAAGACCGTCTATGCCGACCGGCTGGCGGCCGCGGCGGCCGACCCGGAGTCGGAGGAGAGCATCGAGATGCTCAAGGTGCAACGGTCGGCCCAGTGGCTGGCCGATCACTTCGAGCAGGTACCGCTGTTTCTGTTCGGGTTCATCCAGTCCGATCCCACCGGGGGGTCGATCTTCCCGGCTATCTGGAGCGCGCAGCTGGCGGCCCGGGCCGAAGGGGTCGGCAGCTCTCTCACCGCCGTCCTCGGGTTCTTTCATCCGGACGAGACGTTCGAGATCCTGGGAGTGCCCAAGGACAAGGGGTGGGTGATGGCCTGCTGTGTGAGCTTCGGCTATCCGACCGGGCGTTGGGCCGTCGCCCCCCGCCGGCCGGTCGATCAGGTGTCCTACCGCAACCGGTGGGGCTCCTCGGTCGGGTTCGGGGTCGAACAGCCGTTGTGGCGACCGTAGAAGAACCACGCGACGAGGCCGACGGCATCAGGCGCTCACCCAGGACGGATCCGGCAGCGCCACTCGGTGTGCCATGCTCTCGGGCAGCCATCTTGCGGGTGTAGCTCAATGGTAGAGCCTCTGCCTTCCAAGCAGATTACGCGGGTTCGATCCCCGTCACCCGCTCTCCTTCCCAGGTTGCGGCCGCACTCGATCCTGGACCGCGTTGAGATGCCGCCGAAGGCTCCGGGCGACACGTGGGCGACGACCAGAGCGGTGCTGACGGCCTTCATGTTTGCCATCAGGCGGCTCAGTGACGTGCGGCGAACCCGGCTTCCTCGGCGGTCACGTCATCGACCAGGTTGCCCAGGGCCAGGTTGATGTCGTCGAGGTGATATCCCCACGCCGGGCCAAGTGTCTCGGCGACCACTGGCCTTCCGGCGGTAGCGAGGGTATCGACCTGCAGCCACGTGGCCCCACCGACGCTCTGACAGGCGGCGGAGTACAGGTCGGGGTAGTCGACCCAGGGGGTGGTGACCGGCGGGGGCGGCGGGGTCGAGGTGGCGGTGGGGAAGGAGGAGTCCAGGTCGGCGGAGCCACCACCCAACGCTGCCGGGTTGACGCAGGCGACCTGTACTCCGCTGGTGGCGGTCTGGCCCGACTGGAGGCTCACTCCCTGGCCAGGCCGGCCGAAATCGGAGTTCGAGGGCGGTTGGGAAGGAAAGCTGGAGTAGGCGATGACGCAACCGGACTGTGCCGTCGCGGTGCATATCGGGAGGTGGTGGAAGGTGGTTCCGAACGCCTTGCCGGTGGGCACGGTGACGTTGCCGCCAGCCAGGATGGCTACGACGGTACGGGCCCGCAGCGCCGGATCGGGGTCGACCTGACCGGCCAGGAGTCGGATCAGCATGGCCGCTCCCTGGGAGTGGCCGATGAAGATGACCGGCCGGTTGTCGTTGTCATGGGCCAGGTAGTCGCGCCACGCCGACAGGAGGCTGTCGTAGGCGACGTCATCGGCGGCGGGATCAGCACCGAGCCCCTTCAGGAGGGACGCCTGGGTCCGCTGGCGGTACATGGGCGCCCAGACCCGGCAGACCTGGGAGAACCCGGAGGCCTGGGCAACCGCCGCATCGACCTCGGCCGGTTGCACCCTCAGGTCGGAGTTGTCCGAGTGCTGAGTGCTGACCGTCGGATAGACGTAGAAGCAGTCGAATGCCGAACCGGTACTGGCTGACGGGTTCTGGACGGTCCGGGCGCCATCCGCAGGCACCACGGTTGCCTGGAGGGGGGCGGCGCAGGGGTCCTCAGCCTGGCCCGGGCGGCAGAGCCACACCGTGGGGGAACCCTGTCCCTGGCTGCCGGGCTCGGTGCTCGCCGCGGCTGTCGATCGCGAAGGCGCCGCCGAAGGCGAAGGGCTCGATCCGCAGGCGGCGGCGAGGAGGGCCGTTGCGGCGGTGAGAGCGGCCACGGCGACCAGGGTGCCACGCCGCGCCCCACCGTCCTCCGAGGCAGATGCGCAACTAGGTTGCATAACTAAGCTAAGCCGTGGTGACCCCGACGTCAACAGTCTCGTACCGGTTCGGCGACCTGCTCGCCCTTGCCCGCCAAAGCTGGATCGGGCAGATGGCAGAGGGGCTCGGCGCCAGGGGCTACGACGACTACCGACGCAGCGACGCCGCCGTCATGCGGATACTGCTGCGCGGCCCGATGTCGATCGGTCGCCTCGGGGAAGCCCTCGGCGTGACCCGTCAAGCGGCGCGGAAAGTCGTTGACGGCCTCGAGCGCCGGCGTTTGGCCACGACGGCTCGGGGCGACCGCGACTCCCGGCAGGTCAATGTCTTCCTCACCGCCGACGGAGCCGCCTATGCCGACGCCGTGGTCGCGGTGATCGAACGCCTCAACCGGGACCTGTCCCAGACGGTCGATCCGGCCGCACTCGCTGCCGCAGACGCAGTGCTTCGGGCCGTGCTTGCCGATGACCACACTCGGGCCCTTGCTGAGCACCTGGCACACCCGTCAGCGGGCGAGCCTCGCCCGGGCTCTTAGGCCGAGTGCGCGCCGCTTCCGGCCGCCATGACCGGTGACCATCCATACTGGAGGTGTGATGACCCGCCACACGCCTCAAAGCTGGCTGTGCGACATGGATGGAGTGCTGGTCCGGGAAGGCCTCATGGTTCCCGGGGCCGACCGGTTCGTGAAGGCCCTCCTCGACGGTGGACGCAGCTTCCTGGTCCTCACCAACAATTCGATGTACACCCCTCGGGACCTCTCCGCCCGGCTGGCCACCTCCGGCCTCGACATCCCCGACCACGCACTGTGGACGTCGGCCCTCGCCACCGCCCGGTTCCTCGACAGCCAACGCCCGGGTGGCACCGCCTTCGCCATCGGTGAAGCCGGCCTCACCACCGCCCTCCACGACATCGGGTACATCCTCACCGACCGCGCCCCCGACTATGTGGTCCTCGGCGAGACCCGGGCCTACAGCTTCTCGAACATCACCACCGCCATCCGGCTGGTGGCCGACGGGGCCCGATTCATCGCCACCAATCCCGATCCCACCGGCCCGTCACCCGCCGGCCTGCTCCCGGCCTGCGGCTCGGTGGCGGCACTGATCACCCGGGCCACCGGCATCGATCCCTACTTCGTCGGCAAGCCCAACCCGCTGATGGTGCGCGAAGGCCTGAACACCCTCGGCGCCCATTCGGAGACAACCGTCATGGTCGGCGACCGGATGGACACCGACATGCTGGCCGGCATCGAAGCCGGCCTCGAGACCATCCTGGTGCTGTCGGGCATGACCGAGTCCGACGCGGTGGACCGATTCCCCTATCGGCCGACCCGCATCGTCGACTCGGTGGCCGACCTCATCGCCGAACTCGGCTAGCCCGACCCCGGATCGCGGGGCTTCGACAGCACCAGGTAGACGTTGTCATCCACCGCAAAGGTGGTCACCACCCCGAATCCTTCGGCACTGGCCGCGTCGAGGGCCGCCTCCAGATCAGCTCGGGGCTCGGCGTTCACCAACCGCCCACCCTGGATCCGGAGAACCCGGTGGGTAGACGGCACGGGGGCCGATGAATGCTCAGCCATCCAACAGGCCCGTCTCCCGCGGCCCCGGATAGGGATTAGGGGCGACCGGTCGGATCCGGATGTACCACTCCTGCCCCCATACCATTTCGAAGACCTCGGGGGGCATGGACAGAAAAAAGCTCTCCTCGCTGATCTGGGTGGCGTGGGCCCGCATGGCGTCCCGCTTGGCGTCGATCCACTTGGTCACATCGACCTCGGTGGTAATGCGGGAGGAGGGCTCGCCCATCGTCTGCATGTCGTCGGTGACGTCCTCCGGCGGCGACCATTTCGCCTCGCCGACCTCGTCCGCCTCGCGGGCTTGCTCGGACAGCGCGTGGAGGAACCCACGGTCCATGGTGGCCATGAACACCCGCGGCGTGCCAGCCAGGTCGGCGGCCCGGACACCCACGGTGTGCACCGCCACATGATCGGGATGGCCATACCCACCGTGCTCGTCGTAGATCACCAGCACGTCGGCCTTCTCCTCGTCGAGGATCCTGGCCAGCCGGCCGGCGGCCTCGTCGACCTCGGCGACGGCAAAGGCGTCGGGGCGCTGATTGGACTCCTCCCCGGCCATACCCGAGTCGTGGTAGCCGAGGAACGCCTGTCGGGCGACTCCCAGGAGCCGTCCGGCCTCGTCCAGCTCGACGGCCCGGCGGTCGGCCAGCGACTCGCCGTCCCGGAGCATGCCGTCGGGGATCTCCCCGAGCTCGCCGGCGGTGGCGGTGACCAGCACCACCCGGTGCCCGTCGGCGGCCAGTCCCGCCATGGTGCCGCCGGTGGCGATGGCCTCGTCGTCGGGGTGGGCATGAACGAACACAACGGTGGACATGGGGTCGACGCTATCCGGCTTGCCGCCGCCTCGGCTGTGCCGGCGCCGACTCAGCCGAACGGCAGTTGGGGGGCGTCGGCCAGCGAGAGGCGATCGCTGAAGTTCTTCTCCGATCCGGTCGAGCCGGGGGCCCGGCCGGAGACGGCGAAAATCCGGCTCGGCTCGAACGATCGGAGTTTCCGGTCACCAGGGCGACCCCCCACCACCTCGACTGACTCGGTGCCGTTCCGCTCGTTGAGGATATGGGCCCGGAACTCCCAGGTGGCGCCCCGCAGCTTCACCCCGGAGATCATCACCGGATCGCCGGCCTGCAGCCCGTGCCAAGTGGTCGACCGGCGGAGATGGCCGCCGGCATCAGCCGCCACCCGCTTGGCCGAGGGACGGCGAGGCATGCGACCGGCTACTCGGAATCGGTCAGGAATTCGGCCACGCTCTGAACCTACCCGACGGCGGTGACCGGGAGGTCAATGCCGTCGTTGGGCTCAGCGCCGGCGGTGGGCCGGGCCCGCACCCCGCTCGCGGCGCACCACGCTGATCCGGTGAGCGAACATCCCGACGATGAGGATCACCACCAGGACGGCCGCCACATAGCCGGCGTAGCTGAAGCCCTTGACGACGTGTTGGTAGGTGGTTCCGAGGTTGTACCCCAGGCTGCACAGCGCCGTCGACCAGATGGCGCAGGCGGCCACGGTGAACACCGCGAACTTCCCGATCGTCATCTCGCCCAACCCGGCGGCCACCGATACGAACGATCGCACCAGGGGGATCAGGCGGCCGAAGAAAACAAACGTTTCCCCTCGACCATCGAGCCATGCTTCTGTCCGGTCGAGATCTTTGTGGGTGAGCAGGACGTACTTGCCCAGCCGGTCCACCAGCGGTCGACCCCCGAAGTAGCCGATGGAGTAGCCGAGAAAGGAGCCCACCAGCTCCCCGCCGAGCGCGGCCAGGATCACCAGGGCCAGCTGCAGATGGTGGGGTTCGTTGGTCACCTGGCCGCTGGCCAGCACCCCGCCGTAGATCATGGCCAGCTCCGATCCCACCGGGATGAGCATGGTGGACAGCAGGGTCAAGGCGAAGACAGCCACATAGCCCCAGGTCTGCAGAAAATGCTCCATGCGCGGGTCAATCTAACCGACCTCGCTCGCCCCCTCCGGTATCGTCGCCGGAGTGGACACCACCATTGACCAGCGGGAGCCAATTCATGGCCACTGCACCACTCCGGACGGGCTCGAGATCGCCACCTACGACTTCGGCGGGGAGGGTCCGGACCTGCTGTTGGTCCATGCCACCGGCTTCTGTGCCGGGGTTCTGGCGCCGATGGCCCGCCATCTGGCCGGCAGTTACCACTGCTGGGGAATCGATCTGCGCGCCCACGGTCGGTCCGACTCCCCTGCCAACCGGGACTTCGCCTGGTCGGGGTTCGCCACCGACGTGTTGGCGGCGATGGATCACCTCGGGCTCGATCACCCCTATGGATTCGGGCATTCGTGTGGTGGGGCCTCGGTGCTGCTGGCCGAAGAGCGCAGGCCGGGTGCCTTCCGCGCCCTCTACTGCTACGAGCCCATCGTCTTCGCCGGCCCACCGCCCGAGCTCGAGGGCAACGGCATGTCGGATGCCGCCCGCCGGCGGCGGGAGACATTTCCGTCGCCGACCGATGCATTTCTCAATTTCTCATCCAAACCGCCGTTCGACGACCTCGACCCGGATGCGCTGCAGGCCTACGTCGACTACGGCTTCGAAACCGTGCCCGCCGAGGATGGTGGGGATGGAGAAACGATACGCCTGCTGTGCCGGCGGGAAGACGAAGCCGAGGTCTACGCCAACGCCGGCTCCCACCATGCGTTCTCCCATCTCGGGGAGATCGGATGCCATGTCTGGCTCAGTCGCGGTGAGCGCACCGGGGCCACCGACTCCTCCTTTCTCCGGGCCAACGCCGAACGGATCCCGGCCAGCACCGTCGAGGTCCTGCCCGGGATCGGGCATTTCGGCCCGCTGCAACGGCCCGACCAGGTGGCCGAATCGATCATCGGGGCATTCGGTCAACGTCGATGAGACACCCGGGTCGTAGGCTGTCGTCAATGCCCTTCGAACCCCCCCGGTCGTTGTCTCCGTCGAAAGTGACGACATTTCGCCAGTGCGCCCTGGCCTTCCGATTCACGGCCATCGAACGCCTTCCCGAGCCCCCCACCGTGTGGACGGTCAGGGGGACGCTCGTCCACTCGGCGTTGGAGCGGCTGTTCTGGCGCCACCCGCAGGGGGAACGAAGCCAGGCGGCGGCCCTGTCCGAACTGGCGTCGGCCTGGGGCGACCTCCAGGCCGACCCGGAGTGGATCGGTCTGGCCCTGTCGCCCGGTGATGCCGACAGCTTCCGGAGTGAGGCCGAGGATCTGGTCAAGAACTACTTCCGCCTGGAGGACCCGAACGACGTCACCCCGATCGGCATCGAGGTGACCCTCGAGGCACGGCTGGGTGACCTCCGCTTGAGGGGCATCATCGATCGCCTCGATCTGACCCCCGAGGGCGAGTTGGTGGTCGTCGACTACAAGACCGGGCGAGCGCCTTCGGTGGCCTTCGAGCAGGCAAAGCTGGTCGGCGTGCACATCTACGCGCTCCTCTGTTCCGAGGTGCTGGGTCGACGGCCGGTGGAGGTTCGGCTCCTTCACCTGAAGGAGCCGACCGCCATCATCGCCCAGCCTTCCGAACAGGCGATCTCCGGACAGCGCCAAAAGGCACTGGCGGTGTGGTCGGCGGTCGAGCGGGCGTGTGTGTCGGAGGATTTCCGCCCTCAGACTTCGCCGTTGTGCAAGTTCTGCCGGTTTCAGGAATTCTGTCCGGCCTTCGGTGGGAATCCCGCCGATGCGGCTCCGTCAATGGCCGCGCTGGCAGGCCAGGGGGCGGCGTGATGCCGCAGGACCGCACCGCCCGCCGTGAGCTCGGGGGCCTCACCGAGCCGGTGGATCCCAGTTCCCTCTCCTTCGGCGACATGGTTCAGATGCTGGATGACCGGGTTGACACCTGGTTCGAACCGTTGCGGGGCAGGCCGGTTCCCGACACCGTGGCGAGAATCGTCTCCGGACTCGGCGACCACGGGCTGCTGTGGGCCGCCTCCACCGCCTGGCGGGCCCGCCATCCCGGGACACGCCGCAATCGGGCGGTTCGGGCGCTGGCCGTCGCCGGCGCCGAGTCGAGCGTGGTCAACGCCGTGCTCAAGGCCGTCATCGGGCGTCCCCGACCCGACGGTGCCGATCTGCGGCTGGGGGACAACATCGTTCCGCTTCGCGAGCCCACCAGCAGCAGTTTCCCCAGCGGCCACACCCTGGCCGCCTTCTGTGCGGCCACCGTGCTGTCCGAGCAGGGCGACCTGGGCGGGAACGCCCTGCTCTTCGGCTGCGCCGGGCTGATCGGCGCCAGCCGGATCCACCTGCAGGCCCACCACGGCTCCGACGTCCTGGGGGGGATGGCCATCGGTGTGGTCCTCGGCCTGGTCGGACGGCGCCTGGTCTGACCGGGACTGGGTCCGCCGGAGATCCGACCGCCGGAATGGAGCGGCAATGGCCGGGGTTACACCGGTATGGCATCTGTTTCGCAATTTTCTGTTACCTGGGATTACCGGTGCCCATTTGCTCGGAACGCCCACGAACACCTTCTCGACGGGCTGGCCGCCGGAGCCGGGTGGGAGGTCACCTTCGTCCCCTTCTTCCTCAACCAGACCCATGTCGAGGAGGGCGGGGGTCCCTCCTGGGAGGACCCGGCCCACATTCCGGATCTCTTGTCGTTGGAGGCCGGGGTGGTGGTCCGCGATCGATTTCCCGAGCATTTCCTGTCCGTCCACCGCTCCCTCTTCGCCGCCCGTCATGACGACGGCGGGGATCTCCGTGACCCGGAGGTGGTCCGGAACGCGCTGGCCCGGGCCGGAGCCGACCCCGACGCCGTCATGGCTGAGATCGAAGCCGGTTGGGCCCGGAAGGTGGCGAGATCCGAGCATGAGCGGGCGGTCGATGAACTGGATGTATTCGGGGTGCCCACCTTCATCCTGGGCGACCGAGCCGTCTTTGCCCGGCTGATGACCCGTCCTCACGGCGACGGCGACGCGGCCCGCGCCACCGTCGAGGGGGTCCTCCGGTTGATCGAAGACCATCCGGAGCTGAACGAGTTCAAGCACACCCGCATCGCCCGGTAGGCCGCCCCCACCACCGATTCAGGCGTTCACCAGCCCGGCCAGGACGTCGATCGACGCCTTGATCTCTTTCGCCGAGCCGAATGGCGCGCCGGCGAAATCGGTGGCTCCGACGTCGGCGAACCGGAGGATCTGGCTGACCACCTCCGAGGCGGTGCCCACGATGGCCACGTCGGCGGGTCCGGAGGCGCCTTCCCGGTCGAGCATCGCCCGGTAGGAGGGAAGCGTTCCGTAGATAGCGAATACTTCCGCCGCCTTGGTCCGGGCGGCATCAGTGTCAGCAGTGACGCAGACCGGCAACCCGACGGCTACTCGGGGCTCGGGTCGGCCCGCTTTGGCCGCGGCTGCCCGGATGGTGGGCACGGTGTGGGCTTCGATGGTGGCCGGTCCGGTCATCCAGGTGATGGTCCCCGACGCCATCCGGCCGGCGATGCCCAGCATGGTGTCCCCGAGGGCGGCCACCAACACCGGAGCCGGCGGCGCGGTGATTCCCAGTGGGCCGAAGGTGGAGGCCCGGAGTGTCTCCCCGGTGAAGGAGACCTGTTCGCCCTCGAGGATCGGGATCAGGATGGACAGGTACTCCCGCATATGGCGGGCCGGCCTGTCGAACGACTGGCCGAAGACGTTCTCGATGACCACTTGGTGCGAGAGCCCGATCCCCAAGGTGAGGCGACCTCCGGTGGCGGCTTGGACGGTCAGCGCCTGGGCGGCCAGCATCACCGGGTTCCGGGGGTAGGTGGGCACCACCGCGGTGCCCAGACCGATGCCGGGGACCTCGCGACCGACGATGGCCAACACCGTCAGTGCGTCGTATCCGAAGATCTGCGACGTCCACGCCGTTTCGATACCGGCTGACGCCATCGAGGCCACCTGGGCCACCACGTTGTCGATGGACTGGTCAATGTCGAACATCGCTCCGATGCGCACGCTGATTCTCCTTTTGGGTCCGGCACGTGGTCCGGCGTCGTCACCAGGACGACACCGCCGCCCACCGTACCGGCCCGACCGTGCCCGCGCCCTGAGGAGCGGTCTCTCCAATGTGTGCATCACCCGCGGTTCGGGCAGAATGCTCCTATGTCAGTCGCCATCGTCATGGGAAGCGCATCCGACGCATCGGTCATGGATGACGCCGTGCAGGTCCTCCGGTCCTTCGGGGTGGAGGTCGAGGTCCGGGTCATCTCGGCCCATCGCACCCCCGACGACGCCATCGAGTTCGCTCGCCACGCGTCGTCCAACGGGATCAAGGTGATCATCGCCGCCGCCGGGGGTGCCGCCCACCTGGCCGGAGTGCTGGCCGCCGCCACCCCGGTACCGGTGATCGGGGTGCCGGTGGCGCTGGCCAACCTCGGCGGGCTCGATTCGCTCCTGGCCATGGTCCAGATGCCAAAAGGGGTCCCGGTGGCGGTCGTCGCCGTCAACGGCGCCCGGAATGCCGGGCTCCTGGCCGTGAGGATCATGGCGCTGTCCGACGAGCGCCTGGCCGCCGAGCAGGACCGGTTCATCAAGGAGCTGGCTGAGCAGGTCCGGGACCAGGATGCCGAAATGGTCGCCCGCTACAACAGCTGACGGCCGGCCAACCTCAACCAGCCGTCCAGGGGGGCGCCAGACCGCGTATCGCCTCCCCCAGGTCGATGCCGATCGGCATCACCGCCATGGCGGGAATGTCGATCCCGTTGGCGATGTATCGGCCCACATGGGCCCGGCACTCGTCGAACGACCCGTGGACGACCAGTGAATCCACCACCTCGTCGGGAATGACCTCCAGCGCCCGCTTGCGGTCACCGGCCTGCCACGCCTCCCACATCGGCTCGAGCACCGGCCCCCGTCCCAGCCACCGGTGGAACTCGGCATAGACGCCCACATTGAGGTAGGCGGCGATCATCCGGCGACCGACCTTGCGCACCATGTCGGTGTCCTCAGATGGGCACACGAAGATCCGGGCGGCCATGGGGATATCTGCGCCGACCTCGGGTTTCACCGTGGCCACATCCTCGGCCGACAGCCAGTTGACGATGACCCCGTCGGCCTCCCGACCGGCCAGCCGGAGCATGCCCGAACGCAGGGCGGCCAGGAAGATCGGAGGCGGATGCTCGACCGGGCGAGCCAGGCGGAACCCGCGCACGGTGAACGTGTCGTATTCGTGGTCCACCTTCTCCCCGGCCAGCGCCGAGCGCAGGAACCGGATGGTGTCCCGTACCCGTTTGTAGGGCTCGACGAACTCGGCGGCGTTCCAGCGGTTGACGATGACATCGGACGAGGTCCCGAGACCGAAGGCGAACCTCCCCGGTGCGGCTTCGGCCATGGCGGCTGCGCTCTGGGCCATCAACGCCGGTCCCCGGGTATAGGCGGGGATGATCGCCACCCCGAGGCGGAGGTCGGGTTCCCAGGCGGCGGCCAGGGCCAGCGGGGTGAGGCCGTCGGTCCCGTCGGTCTCCGCCGACCAGACGTCGGTGTAGCCCAGTTCCACCAATTCGCGGTACCACCTGCGATGATCCGCCAGCGTGACCCCGTCGAACGGGATGGTGATCCCATAGCGGTCAGCAGGGGCGGGATCGGCCGGGGCAGCGCTCATGACCATTGATACACCCACTTGTCATGCTGCCACCATGAGAAGCAACCGACCGAGCCGGCCGCCGGCCCACCAACCCGAACTACCGTTGGCCCTCGCCGAACCCGGCGAATCGACCCCGCCGACACCCGGGCCGCGTCCACCGGAGTGGCGTCTCGACGAGCGCACCCGTCTGATCGGGCGCCAGGGGATCGCGGCGGCTCGGGCGCTGTTGGCCGCCCATGATCCCGGCCATCATCACCCCGTGGGCCCCGGACGTGGCCGGCAAAGCGGGCGCGCCGCCTGACCGAAGCACACGCTACGGTCGGGAGCATGCCAACAGTCGCCGAGCGTCTGGACTACCCAGCCGACGCAAAACTGCTGCTCCTCCACTGCAGCGAGTTGGGTTTCTGCCACGCATCCAATGACGGGGTGTTCGAGGCCCTGCGCGATGGGATCGGCACCTCCGCATCGTTGATGGTGCCGGCGCCGTGGGCACGAGAGGCCGCCTCCCGGTACCGGGGCGAGGATGTCGGCGTCCGGCTCACCCTCAACGCCGAGCACGATCTCTTTCGATGGGGGCCCATCACCCAGGCACCATCCCTGCTCGACGGCGACGGCGGATTCCCCCGCACGATCACCGATATGTGGGACCATGCTGACCTCGACGAGGTCCGCCGGGAGAGCCGGGCCCAGATTGAGCGAGCGGTGCTGTGGGGATTCGACGTCAGCCACCTCGACGCCCATCTCGACGCCCTCATCCTCCGTCCCGAGTTCTTCGACGTCTATCTCGAGTTGGCCCTGGATTTCTCGTTGCCCCTCCGGCTCCTGGGTGCGGAAGCCGAGCCGAATATCGGCTTCCCCTTCCGCCAGCTGGCCGAGGACGAAGGCGTACTCTTCGCCGACCACCGGGCATCGCTTCCTCCGACGATCCACCCCCCCTGGCAGGCCCTGATCGAGCTGCTCCCCAGGCTCGAAGCGGGGGTCACCGAAGTGACGCTCCGGCCGGCGGTCGATACCCCGGAACTACGGGCCATCACCCTCGACTGGAAGTACCGGGTCTCCGACCACATCGTGCTGGTCGACGAGAGAGGCCTGGGCGACCTCATCGCCCGGGCCGGGGTCACCCTCATCGGGTACCGGCCGCTTCGCGACGCCATGCGGCGAAGCTGACCGCCGACTCCTTCTCAGCCGGCTTCCCCGGCTGTCGCCGGCGGAAAGTATCGTGACCCATCGCCACATGGGAGTTTTCATGGTCGGAGAAGGCGAGTCGAAGCTCACCACCTCACCGGAGACCCCCGGAGGTGAGGTCGCGCCTTCCGGTCCGGAACCCTTTGCCCTCGATGGTCTGGTCCTCCTGAGCGGTGAAGGCAACGCCCCCGGGCCGGTCGACGGGATCCGGTTGACCTTCGACGACCAGGGGGTCGGCGTGGTCCACAGCCACGAGGAGCCACCCCGGTTGCTCCCCTGGGCCTCCCTGGTCGCCCACGCCGTCGAGCCCTGGAGCGGAGGGGTGGCCCCGGAATGGTGGGTCGATCCGGAGTTCAACCGCACGGGCGAGGGGGTCGGGGACGACCATCAGGTCATCGATCCGGGCGCCACCGAACGATCGTCCTCCCTGACCAGGGCCGGGACGCTGATCAGCCTCCGGACCAGGTTCGCCACCTACCGGTTCTTGCTGCCGGACGGGAATACCGACGATCTCCGGCCCAGAGTCGGGGCGTTCGCTCTCCGTCACCAGGGTGGGCAAGGGTCGTCTTCGACGGCCACCGTGTTCGCCCCTCGGTCGCCGGGCAAGGATGGTCGGCGAGCGCAGGGACTCACCTGGCGGAGAGTCCGACCGGCGCTCACCGTCGTCCTGATCGTCTTCTTACTGACCGCCGCCATCCTCATCGTGCTCCAGAGTGCCGGCACCGTCCACATCCCGTTCCTGGGCGGGGCCAACTCGGGGACCGTGGGGCCCGATGGGATCAGAATTCGGTGATGTCGGCGATCCGCTTCCGCAGGTCCTGATACTCGGGGGTATTGGCCACCGGGAGCAGTCGCATCATGATGCCCATGGAACCGGCCACCTTCATCCGGCCCTGCATGAAGGCCACATTGGGATCCAGGCCCCCCGTGGCCATGGCCACGGCATCCCGGCGGGATGAGGTGAGGGTGACGTCGGCGCCGTCCACGTCGCCGACCGCGCTCTGGCGCAGGTGACCGTCCTCGAGGACCCAGTAGTAGTGGACGTCACCTTCGGGCCCGTCGGTGACGATGAACTGCATCCGGGCCGAGAGGCCGGGGCGCTCGGGTAGGTCGGCCGCCAGCGCCCGGGTCTCGTCGAACCACTCGTCAGTCAGCCAGGTGCTCACAGGATGCCGATGCTATCGGGAGGGTTCCGTCTCAGGTGGCCGCCGAGGCGTCCGAAGCCGCCCGGATCCCGGCGAACAGATCGCTCTCCTGCAAAGCGGGCTCCTTCATGGTGTCGGGATCCACCTCGGTGATCGACACGCCGTCTCCGGTCACCGAGGCCACCAACGCCAACTGGTAGTCGTCCCGGGGATGGATCCCGTCCATCACCTCGGGTGGGAGTCCGAACCAGAACCGCGAGGTCGGATCCACCTGGGTGGCGTGGGCCAGGAGCGCCTCCCGGCGGACATGACCGAAGGCCGAGACGTCAACCTGGGTGGTGATGGGTGCCTCGGTCATGCCCTCCCACCGCTCCCGCCAGGTCACATCGAAGGGGGACTCGAGCCCCAGCTCGATGAACTTGAGGTGGATCTCCCGGAAGCGGGCCACCGAAAAAGTGGTGTAGTAGAGCTTGGTCGGCTGCCACGGCTCACCGGCATCAGGGAACCGGCCCGGGTCGCCGGCGGCCCGGAAGGCGACGATCCCGATGTCGTGGACCCGGAGATGGTCAGGGTGGGGGTAGCCGGACTGCTCATCCCCGTAGATGACCATGACCTGGGGTCTGGTTCGGCGGACGATCTCCACCAGCCGCCCCACCGCCTCGTCCAGCGGAGCTTGGGCAAAGGAGTCGGGGTTGGCGTTGGACTCGGTGCCGGCCATACCCGAGTCGCGGTAGCCCAGCATGACCACCTCGTCGTAGCCGATCACCGCGGTGGCCTGGGCCAGCTCCTCCAGGCGGATCTCGTGCAGGTGCTCCCGCACCTCGGGGGTGTCCATGGCCGGGTTGAGGATCTCCCCCGCTTCCCCTCCCGTACAGCACACCAATACCGTGTGGATGCCTTCCTGGCGGTACCGGGCAATCGTCCCGGCACCCTTGGATGACTCGTCGTCGGGGTGGGCATGGACGGTCAAAAGGCACAGCGATTCGGGCACGCCGATCACGCTACCGGGCGACGAGCACCTAAGCTCCACTGTCGACGAGTCAGGGAGGAACTACCACTATGAGCGTCATGAAGCGCCTGTCGGGAATCGTGCAGGCAAAGACCAACAAATTGCTCGACAAGGCGGAGGATCCTCGGGAATCCCTCGACCTCTCCTACCAGAAGCAGCTGGAGAGCCTCCAGAAGGTCCGGCGAAGTGTGGCCGACGTCACCACGGCCAAGAAGCGGATCGAGCTCCAGGCCAGCCAGCTGCAGCAGTCGGCCGACAAATTGCAGCAGCAGGCCAAGGCCGCCCTCGGCCAGGGCAACGAGGACCTGGCCCGGGAGGCGCTGGCCCGCCGGGCGGCGCTGGCTGAGCAGCTCACCGATCTGAAGACCCAGCACGACCAGGTGGCCGGCCAGGAAGTGAAGCTGGTCGACACCGCCCAGAGGCTCCAGACCCAGGTCGACTCCTTCCGCACCAAGAAGGAGACCATGAAGGCCACCTACACCGCGGCCGAGGCCCAGACCAAGATCGGCGAAGCCGTCTCCGGCATCTCCGAGTCGATGAGCGATGCCGGGATGTCCATGCAGCGGGCCCAGGACAAGATCGACGGGATGCAGGCCCGGGCCGGAGCCATGGACGAGCTGCTGTCTTCGGGGGCCCTCACCAATCTGACCGCTCCGGTCGACGACATCCAGGCTGAGCTGGACAAGGTGTCCAAGACCGACACGGTGGACACCGAGCTGGCCGCCCTCAAGGCCGAGATAGGGGCCAGCGGCCCGGCCGGCGAGCTCTCCTCCGCGCCCCCGGCACCGACCAGCCCGGAGCCACCGGCGTCATGATCGTCCGGATTCTGGGGGAGGCCCAGTACGATGTACCCGAGGACCAGCGGGCCGCTCTCGACGATCTCGATCGGACGCTGGTGAAGGCGGTCGACGCCAACGACGCCGACGCTTTCACCTCCGCCCTCCTGGCCCTCGCCGCCGAGGTGCGGCGGGTGGGAACACCATTGGCTGACGATGCGTTCGTCCCCTCCGAACTGGTCGTTCCCTTCGCCGACGCCTCGCTGGACGAAACCAAGCGGTTGCTGGCCGACGCCGCTCCCGCCGACGAAGGATGACCACACACCCATGACCACTGCCAGCAAGATTCCCCCTGACCACGGCCTGACCGTCCGGATGTTCACCACCGGGCTGATGCTCGTCCTCCTCTACGGGGCGGTGGTCGGACTGCTGATCGCCTTCGGCATCTCCTATGTGGTGGTGCTGGTGATCGCAGCCGCCCTCCTCTTCTGCCAGTACTGGTTCTCCGACAAGATCGCCCTCTTCGGGATGGGCGGCCGGGTGGTCACCCCCGAACAGGCGCCCCAGCTCCACGGGGTCATCGACCGGCTCTGCGCGCTGGCCGACATGAAGAAGCCACGGGTGGCCATTGCCGACACCGATATCCCCAACGCCTTCGCCACCGGCCGGAGCCCGAACAGCGCGGTGGTATGCGCCACCACCGGGCTCATGCGGCGCCTCGACGAGCCCGAGCTCGAAGCCGTGCTCGCCCATGAGCTCTCCCACGTGGCCCACCGGGACGTGGCGGTGATGACCATCGCCAGCTTCCTCGGCGTGGTGGCCGGCCTCATCACCCGGATCATGTTCTGGACCGGGATGATGGGCGGGTTCGGTGGCAGTAACAACAGCAACGACAGCGGGGACAACGCCGCCCTGGTGGAGCTGGCCGTGCTGGCGGTGTCGGTGGTGGTCTATGCCATCAGCTTTCTGCTCACCCGGGCCCTCTCCCGCTACCGGGAGCTGGCCGCCGACCGCTCGGGGGCGCTCCTGACCGGACAGCCCTCCGCCCTGGCCTCGGCCCTGGTGAAGGTTACCGGCGAGATGTCCCGGATCCCCACCCGCGATCTCCGGTCGGCGGAGGCGTTCAACGCCTTCTTCTTCACCCCGGCCATCGCCTCCAAGGGAGGGGTCAGCCTGTCCACCATCTTCTCCACCCATCCGACGCTCGAGAAGCGCCTCGACCAACTGGCCAAGATCGAGGCCGAGCTGGGCAGCCCGGCCTGATGGGCCTGCTCAATACCATCATGGGCCGGACCAAGCCGGTCCAGGCCAACCTCGACGCGTTGTTCGGACTGCCGTCCGCCGCCATCACCCTCCAGAGCGCGGCGGGGATGACCCTCTCGGGGCGGGGCGGGGTCTGCTACAAGCCGCCTACCGGACAGGGGTTCGGGGACATGCAGGCTGAAGTGATGAAGCTGCTCGACATGGAGGGTGACTGCAAACTCCGGACGGCCGAGGACACCTACGGCTACCACTGGGTGGTGGTGGAGAACCCCGACATCGAGTCACTGGTCACCCAGGTCCATCTCATCAACTCGTCGCTGTCCGACTCCGGATGGGGACCACAGCTGCTCTGTTCCGTGTTCGGGGTGGCGACCCTCCCCGACGGGGGTCCCTCGTCGGACGCCGGCGCACCTCCCGGACCGACCACGGTGCTCGCGTCAACCGGATTCCTGGTCTACCTGTTCAAGCGGGGCACTTTCTACCCGTTCGTGCCCGACGGCAAGGAACACCGGAACATCGAGCAGGAGCTGAAGCTGAAAAGCCTGGTGGCCAACGATCTGGCCATCGAAGCCGACCTCGACCGGTGGTTCCCGCTGTGGGAGCTGCCGGTGGGCTGAACGCCCGGTCGCCCGAACGCCCGGTCGCCCGGCCTCGGATCACTTGAGCCCGGCGGTCACCCCGTCGATCTGCTTGGCCAGGTCGATGTCCTTGTAGGTGATCCCGCCCGAGTCGTGGGTCATCAGCGCCAGGGTCACCCGGTTGTAGCGGATGTCGATGTCAGGATGATGGTTGGCCGCCTCGGCCAGGCCACCGACCTCGTTGACGTAGGCCAGCGACCCGACGAAGCCGTCGCACGCAACCGTCTTGACCAGGTGGCCTCCGATGAGATCCCACTCCGGGGCGCCAGCGCCGAACAGTGCCTCACCGAGTTCGGCATCACTGAGTACGGGCTCGGTCATGGGTCGCGCTTCCGGTCGATTCCGGCATCTTACGCTCAGCCCAGAGGGGCGGTGGGGGTGAAGGTCACCGGCATCGTCTCGTAGCCGGAGACGAAGTTGGCGGCCCGCATGGGCGGCTCGGCCTCGTCCACCAGGGCCAGGTCCGGGAGCCGGTCGAGGAGCCGGTCGAACATGGTCCGCATCTCCATCCGGGCCAACCGGTTGCCCAGGCAGAAGTGGGCCCCGAAGCCGAACGCCAGGTGGTCGTTGGGGGTCCGGGTGATGTCGAAGGTGTCGGGGTCGTCGAACACCCGCTCGTCCCGGTTGGCCGACGGGTAGAGAAGCAGGAGCTTCTGGCCCTGGCGCAGGGTCTCCCCGTGGAGTTCCACATCCCGGGTCATGGTCCGGGCCATGTTCTTGATGGGGGTGACCCAGCGCAGCATCTCCTCCACCGCGGTGGTCATCATCGACCGATCGGCCCGGAGGGCCTCCAGCTGGTCGGGATGCCGGAGCAGCTCGTACATGCCGCCGGTGATCACGTGGCGGGTGGTCTCGTCGCCGCCGATGAGGATGAGTAGGGATTCGTAGATCAGCGACTGGTCGTCGAGGCGGTCGCCGTCGATCTCGGCATGCACCAGGGTCCCGATCAGGTCGTCGGCCCGGCCGGTCTTGCGCCGGTCTTCCATCACCGAAGTGGCGTAGCCGGCGTACTCGATGGCGGCGGTGGCGGCCCCGTCCATCAGACCGGGATCGGGTGAACCGAGCGACTTCAACATGTCGTCGGACCACCGCAACAGATCGTCGCGGTCCTCGGGGGCGACGCCCAGCATGTCGCCGATCACCACCATCGGCAACGGGGCGGCGATGTCCCTGACGAAGTCGGCGGAGCCCTTTTCACACACCTTGTCGATGATCTCGTCGCACACCGCCCGGATGCCCGGCTCGCTCTCCCGGATCCGTCCGGGGGTGAATCCCTCGCTCACCAACCGGCGCCGCCGGACGTGTTCGGGGGCATCGGTGTCGATCATCATCGGCAGCGCGTCGTTGTCGGGGCGGATGCCACCGGCATTGGAGAAGGTGTCGGGATCCTTGGAGATGTCCTTGATGTCGGCGTAGCGGGTGATGCCCCAGACCCCGCCGGACTCGTCGAAGTAGGCCGGGGCGCGTTCCCGCATCCAGGCGTAGGCCGGGAACGGGTCGCCGCCGTAGAAGGCCCCGTCGGTCAGCCCGATGTACAGGTCGGTCGGATGGATGGTCATGGTTTCCTAGAAAAACACACAGCTGGACACCTGTCCAACTGTCAGCGGGCCGACGACGGGGCCGTGCACGGCCGGAAGGTCATCGGCACCTGGCAGACCCCGGCGTGCTTGTTGGTCCGGGCCCGCTCCACCGGGCCGGCCAGGGTGAAGCCCTCGAGCCGATCGAGCACCTCGTCGAGAATGCACCGGATCTCCATCCGGGCCAGATTGGCCCCGAGACAGAAATGGGAGCGGTAGCCGAAGGTGAGATGGGGGTTCGGGTCCCGCCGGATGTCGAATCGGAAGGGATCCTCGAACACCGTCTCGTCACGGTTGGCCGACGGCCACCATAAGGTCACCTTGTCGCCCTGACGGATCGGCTGGCCACCCAGCTCGGTATCACCGGTGGCCGTGCGCCGGTTGTAGAGGGTGGCGCTGGTCCATCGCAGGATCTCCTCCACCGCGCCGGCCATCAGGGTCCGGTCGTCGCGCAGTGAGGCCAACTGCTCGGGGTGATCGATGAGCGCGACCATCCCGAGGGCGATCGAGTTACGGGTGGTTTCGCTCCCGGCAATGATCAACAGGTTGAAGAACATCAACAACTCGAGATCGGAGAGTGGTCGTCGCACTCCGTCCCCGTCCTCGATGCTGGCCGCCGCCACCGCGGAGATGACGTCGGAGCCTGGGCAACCCTTCTTCTCTTCGATGAACCGGCTCCCGTAGTCCGCCATCGACGCCGCCGCCCGAGCCACCGCCGGGTTGGTCTCCCCCAGCTCCCGGCCCTGGTGGTCGAGGGTGGTGTTCGACCAGGCCATCAAGTCAGCCCGGTCGGCATCGGGAACCCCCATCAGCGCGGCCACCGCCTGGAGGGGAAGCTCGACAGCCACCTCGGAGAGGAAGTCGCACGACCCCCGCTCGGCGATGCCGTCCACAATGACCCGCGACCGGGAGCGCATCTCCTCCTCCATCAAGGCCAGAGCCCGGGGGGCGAACGATGGGGTGACCAGGCGGCGGATCCGTTGGTGCCGCGGATCGTCCATCATGTTGAGCAGGACCCCGGAGGCATAGCCGTACGGGAGGTCCTCGATGATGGTCCCGCCTCCCGCGGCCCCCGGGGCCCGCTCCGAGGAGAAGAGGGCGGCGTCGGACACCGCGGCCATGATGGCGTCGTAGGAGCTCAGCACCCAGAATCCGACCCCGTCGGGGGTGTGGGGCGTCGGGGGATGCCACCACACCGGTGCCTCGGCCCGCAGCCGGGTGAACACCTCGTCGGGGAACCCACCCGCGAACAGATCGAGATCGGTGAGGTCGACGGTAGCTGCTTCAGGGATTCCCGCTGCCACGCTCACCCTCTCTCCACTGCTCTGTCCCGTCCGGGCCCCCGGAACCGGCAATCGCCGGCCAGCCCCCCGGACCGGCAATCGCCGGCCGGCCCCGTTCGCTCACGGGTGGGTCATCGACTCCGGTCGTACCGCCTGGTCGAACTGTTCGACGGTCAGTAATCCGAGCGCCACGACGGATTCCTTCAGGGTGATCCCCTCGGCGTGCGCCTTCTTGGCCACCTTGGCCGCGTTGTCGTAGCCGATCAACGGGTTGAGGGCGGTCACCAACATCAGCGAATTGTCAAGGTTCTGGCGGATCCGGGGCTCATTGGGCTCCAGCCCGTCCACGCAGAACTCGGTGAACGAGGTGCAGGATCCGGTCAGCAGGGTGATGGAATGGAGCACGTTGTAGATGATGACCGGCTTGCACACGTTCAGCTCGAGATTGCCCCGGGCGCCGGCCATCCCCACCGAGGCGTCGGCCCCGAACACCTGGATGCAGACCATGATCATCGCCTCGCACTGGGTGGGGTTGACCTTGCCGGGCATGATCGAGGAGCCGGGCTCGTTCTCGGGGAGGATGAGCTCTCCCAGCCCGCTGCGGGGCCCCGAACCCAGCCACCGGATGTCGTCGGCGATCTTGGTCAGCGAAGCCGCCAACGTCCGCATCGCCCCGCTGGTGGCCACCAGGGCGTCGTGGCCGGCCAGGGCGGCGAACTTGTTGGGGGCGGTCACGAACGGCAGGCTGGTGATCTCGGCGATGGCCGCCGCCACCCGGACCCCGAACTCGGGGTGGGTGTTCAGCCCGGTTCCCACCGCGGTGCCGCCGGCGGCCAGCTCGTAGAGGTCGGGCAGCGAGGCCTCGATGCGCCTCAGGTCGGCATCGAGCTGGGCCACGTAGCCCGAGAACTCCTGCCCCAGGGTCAGCGGCACCGCGTCCATCAGGTGGGTCCGACCGATCTTGGTGATCCCGGCGAACGCCTCCGACTTGGAGGCCAGGGCGTCGCGGAGCCGGCGCACCGCCGGGATCAGGCGGTGGGTGAGCTCTTCCACCGCGGCGATGTGCATGGCGGTGGGAAAGGTGTCATTGGACGACTGGGACATGTTCACGTCGTCGTTGGGATGGATCGGCGACTTGGAGCCCATCTCCCCGCCGGCCATCTCGATCGCCCGGTTGGAGATCACCTCGTTGACGTTCATGTTGGTCTGGGTGCCGCTGCCGGTCTGCCAGATCTTGAGGGGGAAGTGACCCTCCAAGGCGCCCGAGGACACCTCCCGGGCGGCGGCGATGATCAGCTCGGCCTTTTCCGCCGGCAGCTTGCCCAGATCGGCGTTGACCCGGGCCGAGGCCTCCTTCAGGATTCCGAAGCCCCGGATGAGCGGGGGCGGCATCTCGTCGATGCCGATCGGGAAGTGGTGGAGGGAACGGGCGGTCTGGGCCCCGTAGTACCTGTCGGCAGGAACCTCGACGGCACCCATGCTGTCGGTCTCGATGCGGGTGATGGTAGTGATTGCCAGCTCCTCTCGGTGTCGGATCCAATGAAGCGCCCCCGACCATTCCGGGCGCAGACCCTATCGTGTGCCGTAGCTGGCGGACGGCGGCCGCTCAGCTCCCCCGGGCCCGACAGGACGGGCACAGCCCCACCAGGTCGAAGTTGTGGTCGGTGACCTCGTACCCGTGCTCTTCGGCCACCACCCGGGCGGCTTCGGCCATCGCCCGCTCCAGCCGGGGCGACGGGGTCACATCCTCGACCTTCCCGCAGGTCCCGCAGGCCAGGTGGTGGTGGTGGCCGGCCAGTTCCTCCGCCAGTTCGAAGCGGGCATGGTCGTCGGTGCCGGTCACCCGCCGGACCACCCCGGCGTCGATCAGGGCGGTCACGTTGCGGTAGGCGCTGCTCTGGGGCAGCTCGTCGGTACGGGTGAGGATCTCGGGGATGGAAAGAGGCCGCCCGGCCGCGGCCAGGGTCCCGACCAGCGCCTGGCGCAGCGGCGTGTAGCGCTGCTCCAGGGCGGCCAGACGGAGGGCGACCAGATCGTGGACCGACGGGCTGATGATCAACGACCCTGACATTACGACAGCACCTCGAGGTGGGCGGGGGCGCCCGGGCGGCCGGGCCGGTCCCGTCTCCAGGTGACCAGCAAGGCGACCAGGTAACCGGCGGTAGCCACCGACAGGATCCCGAAGCTGGGTGGGATCCGGGGGAAGGCATAGGCCAGCGAGAGGCCGACCCAGACCGACACCACCGCGATGCCGGCCGACAGCCAGAGCGCCCCGAACGGCCGGGGCGACAGCCGCTGGGCGGCTCCCGCCGGTGCCGCCAGCAATCCGAGCAGCAACAGGGCGCCGACCGCCTGGGTGGCTTCGCCGGCGGTGATCCCCACCAGGACGAAGAAGGCATACGCGAGGGCCCGCACCGGTACCCCCCGGGCCGAGGCCACCGCCTCGTCGAGACTGGCGAACAGCAGCGGGCGGGCGATGACGATCACCGCGGCCGCCACCACCAGGGCCAGGATGGCGTCGGTGATGGCCTGGCCGGAGGAGAGCCCGAAGATAGAGCCGAACAGCACACTCACCCCGGCGTTCCCGGAGAATCCGCCGCTGCCGCTGCGGCCGGTGGTGTAGATGGAGAGGAACAGCGCCCCGAGCCCGAGGACCCAGGCGAAGACACTGCCGATCACGGTGTCGTCGGCGCTGGCCCTCCTTCCCAGGAACGCCATCAGCAACGCGAACGCCACGCAGCCGCCGTAGAGCCCGACCCGGAGGTCGATCCCGAAGGCCAGCGCGGCCAGGGATCCGGTGAAGGCCACGTGCGAGAGCGCGTCCCCGGTGAACACCTGGCTTCGCAGCACCACGAAGTAGCCGATCAGCCCCGAGGCCAACCCGATGCAGGTGCCGGCGATGAAGGCGTAGCGGAGGAAGGGATGGTCGAGCATGTGGAATGCGCCCACGAACGGATTGGCCACCAGCCAGGTCATCGGTCGACCGCCAACCGGGGCGCCAGCCCCGGCCGTCCCCGGGTCCCGATCCACTCGGACAGGGACCGGCCGGCCGCCGACAGCCCGTAGGCGGCGAACCCGAAGGTGGTGACGTAGAAGCCCACCGGGTAGGTCGAGAAATAGGCGGCCACCAGCCCGGCCCAGGTCACCAGCAGGGCCAGGAGGACGCTCAGGGCCAGGCTCCACCCCGGTCGGGCCGTCAGCTGCTGGGCGGCGGCGGCCGGCATCACCAGGAGGGCGAAGACCAACAGGGCCCCGGTGATCTGGCTCACCTCGGCGGCGGTCGTTCCCAGCAGCACCAGAAAGACGACGCCGAGCAACCGGACCGGGACCCCCCGGGCCGAGGCCACGTCGGGGTCCACGCTGGCGAAGAAGAGCGGACGGCCGATGGCGGCCAGGACGGCCAGCACCCCCGCCCCGACGACCAGCAGCGTCACCACCTGGGAGTCGGAGACGCCGAGGAAGCTGCCGAAAAGCAGGCCGGTCACGCTGTCGAGCAGGCCGCCGTAGAGGCTGACGAACAGCACCCCGCAGGCCAGGGCGAAGGCCTGGACGGTGCCGATCACCGCCGACTCCCGGCTGGTGCCGCCGCCCCTCGAACCTGGCACCATGGCGATCACCAGGGCGGCGGCGATGCTGGCGGCGAAGTAACCGGCGGTGATGCTGATTCCCAGCCAGACGGCACCGGCGGCGCCCGGAAAGGAGACCACCGCCAGCGTGTGGCCGGCAAAACTGGCCCGCCGGAGCACCATCAGCCACCCGACGGCGGCGGCGACCACGGCCACCACGGTGCCGGCCCGGAAGGCGTTGACCATGAAGTGATAGGCGAACAGCTGCTGGACGTCGCGGGAGAGGTTCCAGGTCAGCTCGGTGACCGCTTCCATCATCCGGGCGCCTTCGGGGAGTGGTCGGCGTGGCGGTCGGCGTGGCGGGCCGGGGCTTCGGGCTCCCCCACCACGACCAGCCGGCCGTCGGAGGCGGACAACACCTCGATCGGGGTGCCGTAGAGGGAGGACAGGGTGGCCGAGGTGATCACCTCGGCGGGTGCACCGGCCACCGCCCGCCCGCCGGCCAGGTAGACCACCCGATCGAGATAGGAGAGGATCGGGTTGGCGTCGTGGGCCACGATCATCACCGTCACCCCGCGTTGTTGGCAGAGGCGGGAGATGAGGGCGGCCACCGACGCCTGGTTCGGGAGGTCGAGGCTGTCGAGGGGCTCGTCGAGCAGCAGGAGCTGGGGCCCGCGCACCAGGGCCTGGGCGATCAGCAGTCGCTGCTGCTCGCCCCCCGACACCTGCCCGATGGGGCGGGAGGCGTAGGCGGTGGCCCCCACCAGTTCGATGACCTCGGCGACCCGCCGTCGCTGTTCCTTCCGGGCCGCAGACAGGCGGCCGCCCCCCGGGATGGGGAGGCCCCATCGGTCCCCGTCAAAGCCCAAGCGGACGATGTCGATGCCCCGGACCCGCAGACCGGGGTCGAAGCTCCGGCGCTGGGGCAGGTAGCCAATGGCCCGGCCGGCGTCTCCGGGAGGGCGCCCGAGCACCGTGGCCCGGCCACTGGACAGGGGAACGATGCCGAGCAGGGCCTTGACCAGGGTGGACTTGCCGGCACCGTTGGGTCCGAGGACGGCGACGAACTCCCCGCGTCCCACGTCGAGATTGACCCCGGACCAGATGGTCCGCCCGCCCAGCCGCACCGCGGCGTCGACCACCTGTACCGCCGGCGGTGTGCCGGTGGCGGCTCCGGTGACCGGCGACGCGGCGGGGTCGGGATCGCTCACGCTCGCTACCCCGTCGCCTGGGCCAGGGCCGACTGGATGCCGAGCAGCTGCCGGGTCTGCCAGGCCTGATAGCTGGAGTTGGCCGGCTGGAGGGTCTCGGTGATGGTGGTGTAAGGGATGTGGGCCGCCTTCACCTTCTGGAGCTGGGCCTGCACATCGGGGGTGACGTTCTGACTGTTGTACACGTAGATCTTGATCTGGTGCTGCTGGATCTGGGCATCGATCGTCTCCTTGTCAGCGGCGGTCACCTCGCTGCCTTCGCTGATGGCGGTCAGGAACGAGGAGGGGGTGATCAGGTTGAGGCCCAACGCCGGCGCCAGCATCGAGAAGATCGACTCCGACGCGCCCACCGGCGTCCCGCCGTAGGTCGATTTGATCGAGGCGATCAAGTCGTCGTATTGCTTCAGCGCCACCGTGTTGAAGGCGGACTGCTGCTGGGCGAAGTACGCCGCGTCTGCGGGGTCGAGCTTCTGGTAGTCAGCGGTGATCTGGTTGGTCACCGTCTGGACGTCCGAGGGGTTGTACCACCGGTGGGGGTTACCGCCGCTGGCCACGCCGAGTAGGCGGCCGACGTCGAGCACGGTGCCCTTCGCTCCCGTCGACTTCAACAGCTGGGGCACCCAGGGGTCGTAGCCGATCCCATTTTCGATCACCATCTGGGAAATCGCCATCGTCCGTGCGTCGGCCGCGGTCGGCTCGTAGGCGTGAGGATCGGTGTTCGGATTGGTAATGATACTTACTACGTGCACGTGGTTCCCCCCGATCTGGCCGGCGATGCTCCCCCAGAAGTTCTCCGCCGCCACCACCTCGATCACCGCTTTGCCCGACGGTACCGGCAAGCCGCCGTTACCCGGGGAGCCCGTGGTGGTGCACGCGCCCAGGAGGAGGGCGAAGCTCACCAGACCGGCGGCGGGGGCTCGAAGGTGTCGGGGCATCGGGAAGGATCTCATCGGGGCACGTCCTTGGTGGTTCGGTCTCCCGCCCAAAGAGCATATACGAGAATGATTCTTATTCCAACTTCCGCCGGCACCGGTGGCTCCGACTGCTCAGCCCCGCAACGACACCCCCTGCTCCCAGACTGACCGGGCTGCGGCCACGTCCTCGGCCCGCGGACCGTGACCCGCCCCGGGCACCTCGAGGATGGCCGGCAACCCCTGCAGGTCCGGATGGCCCAACAGGGCGGCGAAACCCTCGGTGCCGATCGATCCCTCGCCGATGTTCTCGTGCCGGTCGCGGTTGGCCCCGAGGGGGACCTTGGAGTCGTTCAGGTGGAGGCACCGCAGCCGATCGAGGCCAACCGTGTCCTCCACCCGGGCCATCACCGCGTCGGCTTCGGCTCGGGTGCCGAAGGGGACGCCGGAGGCCCACAGATGTTGGGTGTCGATGCAGATCCCCAGCCGGGGATCGCGGCCGCAGGCATCGATGATCTCGGCCAGCTCCTCCAGCGTGCGCCCGATGGTGTCACCGGTTCCGGCGGTGTTCTCCAGCAGGATCGGGCAGGGACGGTCGACCGCAGCCATCACCTCCACCGAGTCGAGGGACCCGACGAGGCCCTCGACGATCCCCGGGAGGGCGGTGGCGAACCCCTGTCCTCGATGGCTCCCGACGTGGAGCACCAGCCCGTCGGCGCCCATCCCATTGGCGGTGGCCAGGTTGGCTCGAAGGCATGCTCTCGACTTATCGACCAACTCGGGGTCGGGGGAGGCCAGATTGACCAGATAGGTGCCGTGACAGTAGGTCGAGGTAACCGACGGGTGCTCGAATTGGGCCTGGCGGTAGGCGGAGAGCACCTCGGGGCTGTACTGGTGGGGCTTCCATACCCGAGGGCTCTGGGTGAAGATCTGCACCACGTCGGCCCCGATCTCCGCCCCGTGTGCGATGGCGGGGACCAGGCCCTTCCCGGCCCGGACCTGAGCCCCGATGCGCATCGCGGCACCGTACCAGCGGATGACGATGTGGCCGCCTGCGCATGACAATTCCGGCGGCTGGGTAGACTTGTTGCGAGGACAACCAAACGGAGAGAAACGACACCATGAGCACCACCTTGACCAAGGCAGCCCGCGACCTGATCAACCGCCCGGTCATCGCCAATGTGGCGACGATCGACCACCTGGGCGCGCCCCAACTGACCCCGGTGTGGATCGATCTCGACGGCGACGACCTGGTGTTCAACACGGCCAGGGGCCGGGCCAAGCAGGCCAACCTCGACCGCCGGCCCTCGGTGGCGGTCTCGGTGGTCGACCCCGACGACCCCTACAACGTGGTGATCGTCCGGGGCACGGTGGAAGAGACCGAGGCGGGCGCCGACGCCCACATCGACTCGTTGGCCAAGAAGTACCTGGGCCTCGACGAATACCCCATGCGGAAGGCCGGCGAGGTCAGGATCATCTACCGGGTGAAGGCCGACCACGTGGTGATGCAGCCGTCCGACGCCGAGTAGGCACGGTCGCCTCGACGGCTAGAAAGGCAGGCCCTCGACATGCAAGTCGGTCGCCGGCAGCGTGGCTCCGTCGACCAATGGCGTCCAGCAGGTGACCATGGGCATGCGAATCGATCCGGCTGGCTGGTCCGCGGTCACGGCTCGGTCGATGGAATACCAACCCAACCCTTCGTAGAACCGCAATCGCTCCGGGAGGCAGAACAACATGCCGATGGATCCGCCGAGTGCGGCCATCCTGGTCATCGCCCCCGACACCACCTGGCGGCCGGCCCCGTTCCCGCGATAGTCGCGGTGGAGGATGACTCCCCCGAGGCCGAGGACCTCGACGCTCTGTCCCGTCGTCGTCTGCACCCGCACGGGGACCCAGGCGGCATGGCCGATGAGCCGACCCGCCTCGGTGAGCCCGACGTGACCGGTCTTCTCTCGCCACTCGATGCCCAAGGCTTCGGTCGCGAAGGGATCCGTCTCGCCATCCACGATCAGGGCGTAGTCGTCGGGACCGAAGTCCGGAAGGTCGATGAGCTCCACACCTCTCAAGGTAGCCGGACCCGGGACGACGCCCGGTGGGATCAGCGTCGGCTGAACACCCCAGATGCTGCCTCCCCGGCCACAGCGATCACATTGGCGTCGTAGCCGTCGGCAAGGGAGAACACGCATCCGGTGACGCCGAGGTCGGCCATGGCCCGGAGGCGACCGGCCACCCCGTCCGATCCCCCCTCGACCACGCCGCTCCAGATGACACCGACCGCCCCTCGATCGCGTCCGGTTGCCTTGCACTGTTGATCCAGAGCCGCCACCATCGCCTCCACTTCGGCCGCCTCCCCTTCGACCACGACCGCGTCCGCCCCACGGGCCGCCGGCTCGGCGACGGCGGGATCATCGGACACCACCAGCAGCGGAATGCCGCCGGCCTGCACTGGCCGGGGTCGATTGAGGGCCTGGTCGAGGTGATAGAAGCGACCGGCGTAAGAGGGCGCGTCCTCGGTCAACAGCGCCCGGCAGACAGCCAACTCTTCTCCCAGCCGTTCGATGGCATCCGGTTCCTCTGGATCCATCCCTAGGGACAGCATGGCGCGTCCGTGGGAGATCACATCGACCCCGGTGACGATCTTGGCCACCATCGATGGGGTCCGAACGGTCGGCCCCCGCCGGATCACCCCCAACCCCACCGATTGGGTCCGGGTGGCCAGGGCCCCGAGCAGCGAGTAGGCCTCGAACAACAACTCGGATCCACCCGGCTCGACCGGCGCGGCGCCGGCATGGTCGGTGACCCACACCGAGTCGAAGCCCGTCTCTTCCGCCAGCCAGGCCATGGCGGCCAGGCGCTCGAACTCCTCGCCGGTATCCGGAATGGACGGCGGGTCGGGCGCGGGGTCGGGTAGCTGTAATCCCCGCTGTGGAAGCCGCACACCGTCCGTCGATCCGAGCACCGGCCAAGGGTACCTGGCCCCGGGACCGGGCCCCGGGGCGAGCAGCCTCAACTCGAGGGAACAAACGGTCGATGAATTGCCTGTGTACGTTCGCGAACCCAGGCTTCCTATCGAGGCCGGCTTCACCATGGTGGTGACGATGGCCGGCTTGGTGATCGTCGCGGCTCTGGTCGCCCTGGTGCTGTCGAGCTCACTGTCCTCACACGGGACATCGCAGCCCGGCATCACCAATGCGCCGGGGGTGAACCTGGCCGACAACCTGCAAGCCCAACAGGCGCTGTCGACCTCGCTGACTGCGGCCAGGACCGGCACCGGCGGGACCGGTGACCTCAGCACCATCACCGTCGGCATGCTGTCCGCCGCCAATCCCTCGATCACCTACGTCGCCGGTCCGTCGCCCAGTTCGTCGGTGGTCAGTGTGGCCACCTCGCCGACTACCGCAAGCGTCGCCTTCGCGTCCCGGGCCGGCGGGACCTGCTGGGTGGTGTGGGCCGGGTCCGGCGGCACCTGGTTCGGAGCGCAGACCAACCAGTCAACCTGCACCGCGCCGTCGCTCGACGTCGCCCCGATGGCCTCACCGGTGTCGTCAACCGCCATCGGCTGGCAACGGACCAGCTTTCCCGCCGGCTGACCGGCTCACCCCTTCGACCACCAACCGGCCCCGGCCACCAGCCGACCGGTGTCCACCAGGTCCTCACAGGTTTCGGCGGCCACGGCAATCGACAGACCGGTCCGCAGCAGAATCGTCTCGAACGTGGTCGGGGTGTCATCGACGGCCGCCAACACTGATCGGCCCGCCTCGGTGACCGCCGACCCTGAATGCACACTCGACGCCCCGTCCGACGAACCATTCGTCGTCGACGATCGCCTTCCCCGTGCCGCCACCAGCGTGGCCGTGTCCGGAGCCGGAGCCGGGGCCGGGCGTCCCGACCGGGCCAGCGAAACGGCCACCAGGACATCGGTGGCATCGCGCACCGGGATGCATCCGTCGACCAGGAGCCCATTGGTGCCCTCCGAGGCTCGGCTCCGGACCGATCCCGGGACCGCGGCCACCGGGATGCCTCGTCGGGCCGCCGCCTCCACCGTGTAGAGCGAGCCGCCCCCATGGTGGCTCTCCACCACCACCACAACATCGCAGAGGGCGGCAATGATGCGGTTCCGGGCCGGGAACACCCTGGGGCGGGGTTCGGTGCCCAGCGGTGACTCCGACAACACCACCCCCCGGGTGGCGACCTGTTCCCAGAGCTTGGCGTTGGAGGTCGGATAGACGACATCGAGCCCGGTGCCCACCACTGCCGCCGGCGCCGCCGCCCCCTTCCCGTCGGCCCCACCGAGGGCTCCGGCGTGCGCGGCGCCGTCGATCCCCCGAGCCAGTCCCGAGACCACCACCACCCCGGCGGACGCCAGATCCCGTCCAAGGTCGGCAGCCACCTGGCGCCCGTAGGGGGTGGCGGACCGGGTCCCGACGATGGCCACCCGTGGCCGGTCCTCCAGCACCGACGGGTCGCCG
>Ga0307373_10001826_pt1 | contig 39361 bp, 36 predicted proteins | sample OX2MG_FD_202534 | JGI IMG/M metagenome (GOLD analysis project Ga0307373, IMG submission 202534) | Soil microbial communities from Risofladan, Vaasa, Finland - OX-2 | ecosystem: Environmental > Terrestrial > Soil > Coastal area > Acid sulfate soil | place: Finland: Risofladan, Vaasa | collected...
AGGCCGAGCTGTTCGAGGAGGACTGGAGAGCGGCGAGGGAAAGACTCGGCTTCGACCCCTGCGTCTCCGATCTCGCCCGGACCCCGAGCCAGCGCCGGTGCGACGCCCTGGTGGAGATGGCCACCCGGTCGAGAACCGCCCCGCCCGACGGCATCCGTCCGAGACCGCTGTTTTCCGTGCTGGTCGACTTCCCCACCCTGTGTGGGCGGGTCTGTGAACTGGCCCAGGGCATGGCTCTCACCCCCGGGTCCCTCGTCCCCTGGCTGGACCGGGCCGATATCGAGCGGGCGGTCTTCGAGCCCCCCGACCGGGTCCAGGTCAGCGCCACCGTCCGATTGTTCACCGGGGCCACCCGGCGGGGCATCCAGCTACGGGACCGGGAGTGCACCCACCCCTACTGCGACCGACCGGCGCTCGACTGCCAGGTCGACCACATCCAGCCCTACACCGACGGCGGGCCCACCACCTTCGAGAACGGCAGGTTGCTCTGCGGGTTCCACAATCGCCTCCGGAACCAGCGACCACCTCCACCCAGGAGGTAGGGCGCCCCGGGCCGCCCCGAAAAGCCAGGGATGCCTTTTCGTTTCCACCTCTAGTCATGGTCGAGCTCGTGGTGGCTGCCGAGGGAAACCCACCAGTCGCACCCCTCATCGTCACCGTCGTCTTCTCGGCGGACGAGAGCGAACCGGCTGACCGTTCGCTGGCCCCCCTCGCGGTCGCGGTAGGGAACGTCGATGGTCACCGCCCCCTCGGCCACCGCCCGGCGGATCGGGTCGAAAGACTTCTCGCCCGGGTCCCGCAGGGCACCCTGCCAGAAGGCCACGTCTCCGGGGGCAATCCACAGGGAACGGGTCTGGGGTCGGAAGGTATCGATAGGGTCCCAGTCGTCGGTGCTCTTCTTCTGGCCGGCAATCGGGAGCCACGACTCGATGAAGGCCATGCCGTTCCCGACGTTCCGGACCAGCATCGCAAAATAGATGACCCCCTCGGAGAACTCGACGGCGGCGGAGAACTCGACGGCGGCTCGACCCCCTTTGAGGTTCACGCAGTGGCGGTCGGCAAACATGATCCGCTCCGGCGGGTCTTCCAGGCGGGAGGGGGCCAGGCTGGGACGCAGACGGATCATGAACGACCGCTCGGCAATACGGGCGGACCGGTTGGCCGAACGAACCGACGAGAAGGTGGCCACCGCAAGCACCAGGGTTCCGGCCGCGGTCGCAAAGGACGCAATCGTGGCTCCGCACGTGACCGACTGGGCCGCCTAACCGGCACACCGGAAATGGGCGGGCGGGTGAGGCCGTTGGAGACGAGCGCCACCGGCCACATCGGGTGTCCGCGACCCGGCTCGACAGGTGCCCCCCCTTGACACCCGCCCGACCGGGGTTTAGTCTACAAGTAGTTACTTGTACAATCTAAGGCTTGAGAAAGGGACCCACCATGACTGTCACCACTACCACCGACGACTTCCGCTCGACGAGGACCTTCGCCACCGCCCCCGACGGGGTGTTCTCGGCGCTGACCGACATCGACGCCCTGACCGGCTGGTGGACCCCGGCCGGCGGCGGTGCCGGCGCCGGGGAGACGCTGCGCTTCCTGATGGGTGACCAGGAGGTCGTGATGCGGGTCGACCAAGCCGACCGACCGTCGCGGGTCGGCTGGAGCGTGCTCGTCTGCGAGCCCGCCCCCGATTGGGTCGGGACCTCGATCACCTTCGATCTCGACCCGGCCGGCGCCGGCACCGAGCTGGGCTTCCAGCACCACGGCCTCAACCCCGGCCTCGAGTGCTTCGAGCAGTGCCACGCCGGATGGACCCACTTCCTCACCAGCCTCGTCGACTACGTCGACCGGGGCGCCGGCAGCCCCAACCCGCCCGCCGAGGTCGAGCGGCTCGCCGCCTGGCGCGCCGAGCACGCCGCCCACTGAGCAAGCCTGGACGGCGGAGGTCGCGCTCCACTAGGAAGCACCGATGACGTCCGAGCCCGAGGAAGCGGTCGCGCCCGCGGGACCCGACGTGGTCCTGCGGGCGCTGGCCGATCCTCACCGGCGCCAGATCCTGCGGCTGGTCCAGCACGGCGAGCTTCCCGCCGGGCAGATCGCCGCCCACTTCGACCTCACCCAGCAAGCCGTCAGCCAGCACCTCACCGTCCTCAAGCGGGCCGGGCTGTTGGCCGAGCGCCGGGAGGGCACCCGCCGGCTCTACTCGTTGCGGTCCGAGTCGCTCGAGCCGCTGCGCACCCTGCTCGACGAGTTCTGGCCGAACGCCCTCGCCCGCCTGAAGGAGTCCGTCGAGCGAGCCCACCCCCGCACCCAGAAGAAAGGAACGACGTGATCAGCACCAGCGTACGTATCGCCGCAGCCCCCGAGGTGGTGTTCCCTTATTTCACCGACCCCCAGCTGATGGTCACCTGGATCGGGGAGCGCGCCGAGCTCGACGCCCGCCCGGGCGGGACGTTCTCCGTCGACGTCGGCGAGGCCGCCGCCCGCGGCAGCTACGTCACGGTGGAGCCGCCCCACCGGGTGGTCTTCACCTGGGGGATCCCCGAGGACGCCACGCTGCCGCCCGGGAGCAGCACGGTGGAAGTCGAGTTGGTCGCCGACGGCGCCGACACCATCGTGAACCTCACCCACCGCGATCTCCCACCTGACCGCGAACCCGACCACCTGGAGGGGTGGGAGCGCTGTCTGGGGGTGCTCGTCGCCCTTCGCCGATGAAGACGGATCAGGCGGCGACCCCGACCCCCATCAGGCGGCCCAGGTTACCGCCCATGATCTTGGCGACGTCATCATGGGGGACCGAGGTCAGTTCGTCGACGAAGCTGAGGGGATCGGCCAGGCCTTCGGGGTGGGGGTAGTCCGAGCCGAACAACACCCGGTCGGCGCCCAGTAGTTGGATGAGCCCGACCGGGTCCTCCTCGTGGAAGGGATGCACGTAGATGTTGCGCTTGAACACCTCCACCGGATCCTCGTCGAAGGCGCGGGGAGCGGAGATGTAGGCCTGCTCCATCTCATGCAGCAGCGGACGGACCCAGTTGCTGCCGTTCTCCACCGGCGCGAACCGTAGCTCCGGGAACCGGCTGCACAGGCCGTGGCCGATGAGCGACGCCATGGTGTCCACGATCGGCCGGCCCATGTGGCCGACGATGGCCTGGAATCCCGAGCCGCCCTTGAACGGGGTCATCTCCCGGCTGATCCCTTCCCATTCGTTCATGTACCGCTGGTACCCGCTGTCGGAGGCATGCATGCCCACCGGGATGCCGGCTTCGACCACCAGCTTCCAGAACGGGTCGAACTCGGGGAGGGCCATGGACCGGGGGCCCATGAATCCCGGCACCGGGGCGGGGCGGATGAGGATGATCTTGGCCCCGTGGTCCAGCACCCATTCGAGCTCCTCGATGCCCTTCTCGACGATGCCGAGGTGGATCACCGGGGTGGGGAAGATCCGGTCCTGGTAGTTGAACGTCCAGTGCTCGTGCATCCACTGGTTGAGGGCGTGGACGACCGCATGGGTGGCCGGCGGGTCGCCGCGGAGCCGCTCCTCCAGGAGGCTGGCCAGGGTGGGCCACATGAGCGCCCGGTCGATGCCCTGCTCGTCCATGAGCTGGAGCCGGGGCTCGGGGGAACTGAACCCGGGGAGTGACCGGATGGGCTTCCCCAGGATCTCCCGCCGGGACTTCCCCTCCGGGTTGCCGTGGCGGAAGTACTCCTCCTGGGCGCCGGGGGCGGCCACCACCTCGAAGGTCGGGTTCGGGATGTACTCGCTGATCATGCCATCCACCGCGATCTTGGTCCGGCCGTTGAGCTCGACGTACCGGATGAGCCCGTCGTACTCCGGCGGGAGGAACTTGGTGAACGCGTCGGTGTTCTCGTACATGTGATTGTCGGCATCGAAGACCGGAAAGTCCAAGGTTCGTGGAGACATGGCGATCGCCCCTTCTCTCGTTGGCTGCACTCGCCGGGCCGATCGGGTCGGAACCGCCGCGGCACAGCGATATCTCCTGGTGTAGGGAGTCCTGGGCCGATGTTACCAGCGAGAAGCGGCCAGCGGAAATGGCATTTGCGGTAGGGCTCGGGTCTGCGAGAAGGTGGCTCCGGTGGAACCGGAACTGTACACTCGGGCCCGTGCGCGTCGAGGTGGACTGGGATTCGTGCGAGTCGAATGCATTGTGCATGGCGGTTGCCCCCGAGGTCTTCGAGGTACGCGACGACGACCTTCTGTATGTCCTCGACGAGGAGCCGGGCGAGGAGCTTCGGGCCAAGGTGGAGCAGGCCGTGCGCTCCTGCCCGAAGGCGGCGCTGACCGTCGTCGACTAGCCGAGATCCGCCCGAGGGGGCGATCCGGATTCCGGCCGGAATCGACGGGAGTGGAGAGATGAGCATGGCAACGGGGGCCGACCAGGACCCACCCGAAGCGGGGATCCCCTACGGGACCCGGCTGCACCAGGTGGCCGAGCCCCGCCGCGACGAGGTGGCCATCGTCTTCGTCGCCGAGGACGGCCACGAGCGGCTGGTCACCTGGGGTGAGGTCGATGACCGGTCCACCCAGCTGGCCCGGGTGCTGGCCGAGGAGGGGCTGGCCGCCGGCGACTACCTGGCCATCTCCTTGAAGAACTCCCCCGAGCACCTGTTCGCCTGCTTCGCCGGATGGAAGGTGGGCGCGGCCGTCGTTCCCATGCGCTGGGACCTTCCGGACTGGGAACTGAGCCGGCTGATGGACGTGCTGAAGCCGGCGGTGGTGGTGGGTCCCGATCGGGCCGACTGGCTGGAGCGGAGCCTCTCGCTGTCGACCGATCCGCTCCCGGAGGCGATCGCCCCGCACGGCTGGGGCATGTGCAGCTCGGGATCGACCGGGACACCGAAGATCATCCTGCAGAAGGAGCCCGCCGTCTTCCTCCCCGTCATGGCCGTCACCTCGACCGTGGTCGAGGCGTTCGGACCGCTGCCGAAACCCCAGTTGGTGCTGGTGCCGGCCCCGCTCTACCACGCCAACGGGTTCACCGCGGTCCGGAACCTGATGTCGGGCGACCCCATCGTATTGCTGGAGCGGTTCAACGCCGCCCTCATCGTGGATCTCATCGAGCGCCACCGGATCACCGGCTTCATCGCCGCCACCCCCATGCTGCAGCGACTGGCCCAGTTGCCGGACATCGGCACCCGGGATCTGTCCAGCCTCACTTGGGTCCAGCAGGGGGCTGCCTCGCTCCCTATCTGGCTGGGCCGTTTCTGGATCGACCTGGTCGGGCCCGAGAACTTCTATCTCTCCTACGGGTCCTCGGAGGGCGCCGGCCTGGTGACCTGCCGGGGCGACCAGTGGCTCGCACACCCGGGCACCCTGGGCCGGGGGTTCACCGACACCGAGGTGCGCATCATCGATGCCGAGGGACAGACTCTCCCCACCGGCGAGATCGGGGGGATCTACCTCCGGCGCCCCGACGGCCCCGCCGCCATGTACGTGGGTGACCAGGTGTCGCCGATGGAGACCACCACCGACGGGTTCGTCACGGTGGGGGACATGGGCTGGCTCGACGAGGACGGCTACTTGTTCATGGCCGACCGACGGGTGGACATGATCGTCACCGGAGGCGTCAACGTCTTCCCCGCCGAAGTCGAGGAGGCGTTGAGCGAGCATCCGGGGGTGGCCGACGTGGTGGTGGTCGGCCTGCGCGACCCGGAGTGGGGACGCCGGGTCCATGCCATCGTCCAGGCCAGCGACCCCAACGTCGACGCCGATCAGGTCATCGAGTTCGCCCGCAGCCGGCTGGCCCCGTACAAGGTGCCGAAGACCGTCGAGTTGGTCGACGTCATCCCCCGCACCGAGGCCATGAAGCTCAACCGGGCCCGGCTCACCGCCGAGCGCGACGACGCGGCGGCGGAGGAGAGCCGGTGACCGGAGGTTTCGAAATGGGTGGGGAGAACAGGACTGAGCTATACCGTGGCCAGGCGGCGTCGCCACCGGTGCAGGCGGTGCGAGCAGAACAGGAGAGCCGGAAATGACCGATTACACGTACGTCACCTACGAGGAGTTGGAGGGTGGAGAGATCGTCCGGATCCTCCTCAACCGTCCCGAGACCCGGAACGCCCAGAACCGGGGGCTGTTGGTCGATCTCGATGACGCCATGGGCCGGGCCGAAGAGGACGACAAGGTCCGGGTGGTCATCCTCGGCGGGGTCGGACCGATGTTCTCCTCCGGCCATGACATGGGCTCCAGGGAAGCGAGGGCCGAGCGGATGCCGGGGCCGGACCAGCACCGCACCGCCACCATCAACGGAGCCACCCGCCAGGGAGCCGAGGCCCGCATGCTCCAGGAGTGGCACTACTACTTCCAGAACACCCTGCGGTGGCGGAACCTCCGCAAGATCACCGTGGCTCAGGTGCACGGGACCGTCTACTCCGCCGGGCTGATGCTGATGTGGGCCTGCGACCTGATCGTGGCGGCCGACGATGTGCTCTTCGCCGACGTGGTGGGCACCCGGCTGGGGATGTGCGGGATGGAGTACTTCGGGCACCCGTGGGAGTTCGGACCCCGGAGGACCAAGGAGATGATGCTGACCGGCGATGCCATCGACGTCCAGGAGGCACACCGGCTGGGCATGGTGTCCAAGATCTTCCCCGAGGCCGACCTGGCCGAGCAGACCCTGGCCTACGCCAAGCGCATTGCCCAGGTCCCGAGCATGACCGCGTTGATGATCAAGGAGTCGGTGAACCAGACGGTCGACAACATGGGCTTCTACAACTCGCTGCAGGCCTGTTTCACCCTCCATCAGCTCAACCATTCGCACTGGGCGGAGATCCACGAGAGCAAGTACCCGGTGGCCGAGCCGGAGGACGGGATCCCCAACTGGAAAGACGCCCCCCCGGTCCGGTTGTCGGTGGAAAACGCGGTGGAGGGGCCCGTTCCCGCCCGGTGAGACTTCGACCCACCTACCGCCAGGCTGACGCCGGGCGGTACCGGAGCCCCGGGGGAGCCTGGGACATCCCCACCCTCGACCGGGTGCTGTCGTCGCCGCGCCGGGCCGACGGCCCGGCCATCGTCGACGGGGACGTCCAGCTGGACGCGGCCACCCTCGACCGGCTGGTGTCGGCCCTGGCCGGCGGTCTCCGGGACGTGGGTATCCGCCGCGGGGATGTGGTCTGCTGGCAGCTCCCCAACTGGTGGGAGGCCATCGTGCTGTTCCGGGCGTGCTGGCGCTCCGGGGCGGTGGCCGCCCCCATCCACCACCAGGTGGGCGCGACCGAGGCCCGACGGATGCTCGACACCCTGGAGCCGATACTCACCCTGGCGTCGGAGGGGATGCCGCTGTTCGACCTGGTCGAGTGCGCCGGGGTGCGGGGCGGGGACCGGGCCTTCGACAAGCTGCTGCACCGCCGCCCGCTACCGGTGGGCATCGGGAGAGCCGCCGACGTCGCGGTGGTGCTGTTCACCACCGGGTCCACCGGGAACCCCAAGCCGGTGCTGCACACCAACCGGGGTCTTGCCTACAAAGCCCTGTCGATGACCCGGGCCCACGGCCTGTCGAGCAGCGACGCCGCTCTGATGCCGTCACCACTGGCCCATGTGTCCGGGCTGTTGAACTCGGTATTGGTGCCGGGGACCGCGGCCATGCCGGTGGTGCTGATGGAGAAGTGGGACCCCGAGCGCGGGGTGCGGCTGGTGGCCGAGCACAACGTGTCGTTCATGATCGGACCGCCCACCCTGTTCATGGGCATGATGGACGTGGCCGGGTCCCGCGACCAGCTCCGGAGCTTGCGGGTGGTGTCCTGCGGCGGCATGGGGGTGACCCCCGAGTTCATCGACATCGCCCGACAGGAGTTCGGGGCCAGCGTGAAGCGCACCTACGGCTCGACCGAGGCGCCGACCGTGACCACCTGCACGGCCGAGGACAGCGCCGACAAGGCGCGCGACACCGACGGGCACTCGGTCGGTGAGGCGGTGGTGCGGATCGTGGTCCCGGGGACCAACCGGAAAGTCGCCACCGGGGCGAAGGGGGAGGTGGTGCTGCGCGGACCGGAGCTCTTCGTGGGCTACGGCGACGAGGCCCAGACCCGGGCGGCGGTGCGCCAGGGATGGTTCGCCACCGGGGACCTCGGGACGCTCGACGCCGACGGATGGTTGACCATCGTGGGCCGGCACAAGGACGTGATCATCCGGTCGGGGGAGAACATCGCCTCGGCCGAGGTGGAACGGCTGCTCGAGATGCACCCCGGAGTCCGCCAGGCGGTGGTGGTCGGCTGTCCCGACCAGCGGGTCGGGGAGCGGGTGGCGGCGTTCATCGTGGGGGACGGCGCCCTCGACGTGGAGGAGTGCCGGCGGTGGTTCACCGCCCAGGGGGTGGCCCGGTTCAAGACCCCGGAGATGGTGGTCCATCTCGAGGAGATCCCGCTGCTGGGGATCGGGAAACCGGACCGGCCGGCACTGCGGGCCCGCCTGACCGAGACCCGATGACGCTCGATCTACCAGAAGGGACGTGGTGATGTCTGCAGGGATCGTGTCGTGGGGGGTCTACCTCCCCTACTGGCGCCTCGACCGCGGCGCCATCGGTGCGGCGTTCGGCACCGCCCAGGGGAAGGGCACCCGGGCGGTCGCCTCCTACGACGAGGACACCACCACCCTGGGGGTGGAGGCGGCCCGCCGGGCGCTGGATGTCGCCGGGGTCCCGGTCCCCGCCGAGCTCTACTTCTCGACCCCGGCCCCGGCCTATCTGGACAAGACCAACGCCACCACCATCCACGCCGCCCTGGGCCTGCCGGCCAGCACGGGTGCCTACGACCTGTGCGGCTCGGTGCGCTCGGGGTGGGCCACCCTCAACCTGTCGGCGTTGAGCGGTGAGCAACGCCCGTCGATGGCGGTGATCTCCGATCTGCGCACCGGCCTGGCCGGAGGAGCCGAGGAGAGCCAGGCCGGGGACGGTGCGGTGGCCTTCGTCTTCGCCCCCGAGGGTGGGGTGGCCGAGGTGATCGGGCAGGCGTCGGCCACCGACGAGTTCCTCGAGCGCTGGCGGGTACCGGGCGAATCGGCGTCCCGCCAGTGGGAGGACCGGTTCGGGGAGGAGGCCTACCTGCCCGCCGGCCGGTCCGCCTTCGACGAGGCCCTCGAAGAGGCCGGGCTCAAAGCCGACGACGTCGACCATCTGGTGGTGTCCGGACTCCACACCCGGGCGGTCGGCGCCCTGCGGAAGGAGCTGAGCGTCACCGCCGACCGGCTCGCCCCCGACTACGGGTCCCGGATCGGGAACCTGGGTGCGGCCCAGGCCGGGCTCGTCCTGGCCGACGTGCTGGAGCGGGCGACTCCCGGCCAGGTGATCGTGGTGGTCGGGCTCGCCGACGGGGCCGACGCCATGGTGCTGCGCACCACCGGCGAACTCACCCAGGTACAGGAGAGTCGCCGTCAGGCGGAAGCGGTGAGGGTCGCCGACCTCGTCGATCAGGGTCGGGCCGACCTCGCCTATGCGGTCTTCCTCTCCTGGCGCGGACAGCTCCGGCGCGAGCCGCCGCGCCGGCCCGATCCGGAGCGGCCCGATGCTCCGGCCATGCTCCGGAACGAGGGCTGGAAGTTCGGGTTCAGTGCCAGCCGGTGCGAAGCCTGCGGCTTCGTCCATCTCCCCCCGACCCGGGTCTGCCTCTCCTGTAAGGCCGTCGACCAGATGGCGCCCCTCCGGCTGGCCGACGCCCGGGGTACCGTCGCCACCTTCACCGTCGACCGGCTGGCGTTCAGCATGTCGCCACCCATGGTCGGAGCGGTCATCGACTTCGACGGCGGCGGGCGCTACCGGGGAGAGATGACCGACGTGGACCCGGCCGCGGTGGCCATCGGCAACCGGGTGGAGATGACCTTCCGGCGTCTGTACAGCGCCGAGGGTGTACATAATTACTTCTGGAAGGCCCGGCCGGTGTCCGACGGCGCCGACGCGCCCGATCGTCACCCGGCGCCGGGTGATGCAGCTCGAAACGAGAGAGGCTGACATGGCCAGTAGAGGGATCCGCGACCGGGTGGCGATCGTCGGCATGGGGTGCACGCCGTTCGGCGAACTGTGGGACAAGAGCGCCGACGACCTGTTGACCGACGCCACCGTCGAGTGCGTGGCCTCGGCCGGTATCGCCTTGGAGGACGTCGACGCCTTCTGGCTGGGCACCATGGGGTCGGGGCTGTCGGGACTCACCTTCACCAAGCCCCTGAAGATCGACTACAAGCCGGTGACCCACGTCGAGAACTTCTGTGCCACCGGCTCGGAGGCGTTCCGCAACGCCTGTTACGCGGTGGCATCCGGCGCCTACGACCTGGCCATGGCCGTCGGCATGGAGAAGCTGAAGGACTCGGGCTACTCGGGCCTCACCGGGATCCGGCAGGTCGGTGACGGGACCCTGGCCGGGCTCAGCTCGCCGGCCGTCTTCTCGTTGCTGGTGCCGGCCTACGCCCACAAGTACGGGGTCGACCCCGACGAGCTGAAGGCGGTGCTCACCCGGATCGCCTGGAAGAACCACCGCAACGGGGCGGTCAACCCGCGGGCCCAATTCCAGAAGGAGGTCTCGATGGAGAAGATCGCCGCCTCGCCACTGGTAGCCGGCCAACTCGGGGTCTTCGACTGCAGCGGGGTGAGCGACGGCGCCGCCGCGGTGGTGGTGTGCCGGACCGAGGACGCCCACCGTTATACCGACTCGCCCCTCTACGTGAAGGGCCTCAGCTTCGTGGCCGGGCCGGCGGCCGGCATCATCGACCCCGAGTACGACTACACCAGTTTCGAGGAGGTGGTCAGGTCGGCGTCCGACGCCTACAGCCAGGCCGGGGTCACCGACCCCCGGTCCCAGTTGGCCATGGCCGAGGTGCATGACTGCTTCACCCCCACCGAGCTGGTGCTGATGGAGGACCTCGGTTTTGCCGAGCGGGGGACCGCCTGGAAGGAGGTTCTGGCCGGGACCTTCGACCGCGACGGCGAGCTCCCGGTCAACCCCGACGGCGGCCTCAAGAGCTTCGGGCACCCGATCGGGGCCTCCGGCCTGCGGATGCTGTTCGAGTGCTGGCTCCAGCTGCGACAGCAGGCCCCGCCGGAGCGCCAGATCGCCACCGTGACCGAAGGGGGCCGGACGCTGGGCCTCACCCACAACCTGGGCGGCGGCCCCGGCGAGTGCGTGAGTTTCGTCGGCGTGGTCGGCAGCCAGCCCTCGGACTGAAAACGAGAATTTCGAACACCGACCGACCGTGGCTACCATGGCCGGGTCCGGCCGCCGAGGCTTCGCGGAAAGTGGTGCTGCGTGACACATGAGGGGGGCGTCGATCCGTTCGCCGAAGACGAGGACCAGACCGCGCTCCGGCAATTGGCCCGTGAGGTCGCCGCCCGGGAGATCGCCCCCCGAGCCGCCCACCACGACGAGACGGGGGAATGGCCGGGCGAGGCCATCAAAGCGTTGGCCGACGCCGATCTCTTCCGGGTGACGATCGGGGACCGGTGGGGAGGTCTGGGCCTGGGCGACGTGGAGGCATCCATCGTCCTGGAGGAGATCGCCCGCCACGACGTTTCCTCGGCCATCTGTTGCCAACTGGCCTACAACGGGCCGGCCCGGGGGATCGAGCACCTGGGCCCCGCGGGCATGAAGGACCGGTGGCTTCCGGCGGTGGCCGATGGTGAGGCGATCGTCAGCATCGGCATCACCGAGCCCGACGCCGGCTCCGCGGTGCAGTCGATGCGCACCTCGTTGAAGGAGGACGGCCCGGGTCGCTGGCGGTTGAACGGCTACAAGAACTACTCGACCCTCGGACACGGGGCGGCGGGCATTCTGGTCTGGTGTCGCTGGCCGGGTGGCGACGGCGCCCGGGGGATCGGGGCGGTGGTGGTGCCGACCGACCGCGACGGGGTGGAGCTGACCGGCCGCCATCGGGGCATGGGGATCCATGCCGCCACCGAGTCGGAGATGGCCTTCGACGGTGTCGAGGTCACCGAGGACGACGTCTTGGTGGCCGGGGACCCCGGCTCGTCGGAACCGTTCAAGCTGCTGCTGTCCCACCTCAACCACGAGCGGTGCGGCAACGCCGCCATGTGCGTGGGCGCCGCCCAGGGCGCGCTCGAGCGCTCGGTGGAGTACATGAACGACCGGGTGGTCGGGGGTCGCCCGATCGCCGACCTGCAGGGCCTGCAGTGGAAGCTGGCCGACATGGCGGTCGCCCTCGAAGGCGCCCGCCTGCTGCTGGCCCGGGCGGTGCGGCTGGCCGGATCCGGGGGCACCCCGCCGCCGATGGAGACGGCCATGGCCAAGACCGCCGCCAACCTGGCCGCCAAGTACGTGTGCGACGAGGCCATCCAGATCCACGGCGGCTACGGCTACAGCCGCGAGTACCCGCTGGAACGCGCCTACCGGGACATCCGGGGGTTGTGCATCGGGGCCGGCACCGTCGAGGCCCAACGCAATTTCATCGGCACCAGCATGGTGCGGGGACGCACCACCGTCTCGGCGGGATGGAAGGCCCCACAGCAGCCATGACCGCGACCCAGGGAGCCGAGAGTGGCCTGTCCGACGCCGCCGCGTTGCGCATCTTTCGGACGGTGACCGCCATCCGGTGCACCGAGGACCGAATCGTGCGGGGGTTGGGAGCCGGAGAGTTCCGGATGACCTATTACAACGTCCGCGGCCAAGAGGTGATCCCGGCCGCCATCGGCGAGCACCTGCGTCGGGACGATTACATGGTCACCACCTACCGCGGCATGCACGACTGCATCGCCAAAGGGGTCCCCCTCGACGAACTGGTGGCCGAGATGTGCGGCAAGGTGACCGGCACCTCCAAGGGGAAGGGCGGGCCGATGCACCTCTCGGATCCGCAGTCGGGACTGATGGTCACCACCGGGGTGGTGGGCGGCGGGCTCCCGATCGCGGTCGGTCTCGCCCTCTCGAGCCAGCTGCGGGGCACCGACCAGGTCACGGTGGTCAACTTCGGGGACGGGGCCACCAGCATCGGCGCCACCCACGAGGCCGCCAATCTGGCCACCCTCTGGCAGGTCCCCCTCGTCTTCGTCTGCCAGAACAACCGGTACGGCGAGCACACCGCCTACGCCGACTACACCCGGACCCCGAGCCTGGCCGAACGGTTCCGGGGTTACGGGATGGAGGCCGTCACCGTCGACGGGAACAGTGTCCCGGACATGTTCGCGGCGGCGGCCGAGGCCGTCGAACGGGCCCGGGCCGGCGGCGGGCCGACGTTTCTCGAATGCCTGACCTACCGGCTGGGCGGTCACTCCTTCGGGGCCACCACCGAGTACATGGACCCCGACGAGTTCGCCTCGGCCGAGGAGGACGAACCGGTCGGGAAGTACCGACGATGGTTGCGTGACCAGCGGGGGATCACCGAGGAGGCGCTGGTCGCCATCGAAGGAGCGGTGACGGTCGAGGTCGAAGCGGCGGTGGAATCGGCCAAGGCCAGCGATCCTCCACCGGTCGAGGAATTGTTGCTCGATGTGTTCTCCGACCCGGTGTCGGTACCCCGATGACGGTGACCCGTCCGCCGGAACGAACCCGCAACCAAGCATCCGGTGACGGCGACCCGGTCCACACCTTGTCCGAAGGGGTGAACCAGGCCATGGACATCGCCATGGCCGAGGATCCGGAGGTCTTCCTCCTCGGCGAGGACATCGAGGACCCGATCGGCGGGGTGATGAAGGGGTCGAAGGGCCTGTCGACCACCTACGGGCGCCAACGGGTCCGGAACACCCCGATCTCCGAACAGGCCATCGTCGGCGCCGCGATCGGCGCCTCCCTGGTGGGGATGCGTCCGGTCGCCGAGATCATGCTGATGGACTTCTTCGCGGTGGCCATGGATCAGGTCGCCAACCACGCGGCCAAGCTCCGCTACATGTCGGGAGGCCGGACCCACGTCCCGATCACCATCCGCACCTCGGTGGGCGGTGGACGCCAGTTCGGGGCCCAGCACTCGCAGTCCCTGGAGGCCTGGATGATGCATGTCCCGGGTCTGAAGGTGGCGGTGCCGAGCACCCCCCGTGACGCCAAGGGGCTCCTCTACTCCTGCATCTTCGACGACGATCCCTGCATCTTCATGGAGACCATGTCGTTGCTGTTCACCCGCGGCCCGGTGCCGGCCGGGCGGTTCGCCATCCCGCTCGGGGTCGCCGAGGTGAAGCGGGCGGGGGACGACGTGACGGTGGTGACCTGGGGTTGGCAGGTTCCCGAAGCGTTGGCCGCCGCCGAGGCCCTGGCCGGTGAAGGGATCCGCGTGGAAGTGCTCGACCTGCGGACGCTGGTGCCGTTGGACCGGGAGGCCATCCTGGCCAGCGTGGCCCGGACCACCCGGGCGGTGGTGGTGCACGCCGCCACCCAGTTCGCCGGCCCGGGGGCGGAGATCGCCGCCCTCATCGGCCACGAGCTGTTCGGCCAATTGTCGGCGCCGGTCGAGCGGCTGGGGGCGGTCTACTCGCCGATCCCCTATGCCACCGAGCTCGAGACCCGGGCCTTCCCCGAGCGAACCCGGATCGCCGACGCGATCCGCACCCTGGTCTGATCCGGGCCTTCGAAGATGAGTGAGCTGCGTCGGACCCCGATCAAGATCCCCCAGGCCGGGGCGACCATGGACGAGGGAACCATCGTCGAGTGGTTGGTCGCCGACGGCGCCGCGGTCGCCATGGACCAGCCGCTCTACCGGCTGGAGACCGAGAAGGTCGAGATCGAGGTGGAGTGCCCGGCCAGCGGTGTGGTCCACATCGTCGGCGAGCCGGGGAAGGCCTATCCGGTGGGGGAGGACATCGGCTACGTGGAGGCGCTCCCGGTGTGGTGACTTCGAATCGTGGCGTAGCAAATCGAGAGAGGTGCGTGGAGAAGGAAGGTTCCGGAGACTGACCCAGCAATCAAGAAGCCATCAACCCACTGCCGCGGGAACCAGCCGACCGGTTCGGTCTCGCCTGACCAGGAGGACCGACATGGAGAGTAAAGCGTTCGAGACCATCATCTACGAGAAGGACGGCGGCATCGCCCGCATCGTGCTGAACACGCCGGACAAGGCGAACATCCAGACCGCCCAGCAGGTATGGGACTTCGAGGACTGTCTGACCCTGGCCGACCGGGACGACGAGGTCAAGGTCCTCATCGTGAAGGCCAACGGCAACGGTTTCTGCGCCGGCCACGCCATCGTCAGCCACGAAGAGATGGCCGAGGTCTACCCGACCACCGGGCCGACCATGGAGCGGACGTGGAAGAAGCACAACTACGACCTGTTCCTCTGGCCGCCGCTGCGGCTCTGGGAGTTCCCCAAGGCGACCATCGCCCAGGTCCACGGCTACTGCCTGGGGGGCGGCACCATCTACAGCCACATGTGCGACATGACCATTGCCTCCGATGACGCCTACTTCCAGATGCCGTTGGCCCAGGGATTCGGGTTGCCCGGCGCCCAGACCCTGGTCGAGCCGTGGCTGCTGATGAACTGGAAGAAGGCCTACGAATTCCTCTACCTGGCCCCCAACCTGTCGGCGGAGGAAGCCAAGGAGCTGGGCCTCATCAATCGGGTGGTGCCCCGAGCCGGTCTGGAGGCCAACGTCGAGGAGACGGCCCGGACTATCGCCAAGATGCCGTTGACCACCATCATGACGGTGAAGGCGGGGGTGAAGCGGGCGTGGGAGACGATGGGCATGCGGGTCCACCTCCAGGGCACCGCCGACTTCACCTCGTTGGCCAGCAACGCCAGCGACGTGCGTCAATTCATGATGGAGAAGAGCGGCGTCCGCCCCCGTCAGGTGGTGGCCGATCAGGCGGAGGCGGCCCGGGAGGGCACCTGAGGCCCGCCGTCTCTGGAGTGCTCAACCGTCGGGGTGGAAGGTGCGCCGGATGAACCGCCAACTGCCGTCGGCTTTCGAGAGGGTGTCGAGGTAGGTGCCCGAGGCGGTGACCTGATGGCGGGGCGGGTCCCCGATCATGGCGAACAGCTGCACATAGGCCTTCATGGTGGCCTGGTCCCCGGCACCGTCGATGACCAGGTTGGTGGCCACGTGGCGGGGGGCGCGCACCGAGTTGGCGAACTCGCCGGCGAACTGCTCGAGCGCCCGGCTCCCTTCCACCTGGAGGGCGCCGGCATCGAGCACGCCGTCGGCCACGAAGGTGTCGGCGTAGGCGGCGCCGTCGCCGCTGTCGATGGCATGGCTGTAGCGCGCGGCCAGCTGTTGGATGGCCAGTTGGTCGTCCACTGTCAAACCCATGTGCCCCCCGATAATCTTGTTTTCAGCGCGATGCTACTGTCGCCAATCGGGAGATCACGTCGTCAGGATCTGGGGAGGCACCGACCGTGACCGAGAGCGCACACCGGCTGTCGCTGGGGGAGCGGGTGGCCGAGCTGGCCGAACTTCCCCACCGGCCCGGGGTCGGGCCATCGCCGACCGCCTCGTCCACCCAAGCCCCCGAGGAACACGACGTGGTGGTGGTGGGCAGTGGCGCCGCCGCCCTCTCGGCCGCCGCCGGCGCGTTGAGCACCGGAGCGTCGGTGGTGGTGTGCGAGAAAGGGCCGGTGCCCGGCGGGACCACCGCCTGTTCGGGGGGTGTGGCCCACATCTACGCCAACGCGGTGATGCAGGCGGCCGGCATCCCCGACCCGCGCGATCCGGCGCTGGCCTACATGGCCCGGGTCAGCCACCCGGGCGCCTATGACCCCGAGGCACCCGGCTACGGTCTGCTGCCCTCCGATTTCGCCCTGCTCGAGACCTATTACGACCGCGGTGCCGAAGTGATGGCCCGGCTGGGAGCTATCGACGCGGTGCACATGGATGCCCCGTGGATGTCCTGGGACAGCCAGATGTTCCCCGATTACTACGAGTTCCCCGAGAACCTGGCGGTGCGGGGACGGGGCATCCAGAGCGTGGCGCCCGACGGCGGGGCTGGGAACGGTGGCGAGCTGGTGCGCCAGTTGGCCGCCTTCGCCGCGGCTCGGGGCACCGAGGTCCGGCTGGGCCACCGGGTGGTGGACCTGAACCTGGAGAACGGCGCAGTGACCGGGGTGGTGGTCGACGACGGGTCGGCCTGCCGCACCCTCCGCGCCCACGGGGGAGTGGTGTTCGGCTCCGGCGGTTTCGCCCACAGCCCCGAGCTGCGAGAGCGGTTCCTCCGGGGGCCGATCGCCGGCGGCTCGGGCCTCCCCACGAACACCGGCGACCTGGTCGGCATCGGAACCCGGGCCGGTGCGGTATTCGGCGGCATGCACAACGGCTGGTGGAACCAACAGGTCCTCGAAGCCGTCGACGACTACGCCACCTCGGTGCTCGACGTGTGGTCGGTGCCGGGTGACGGCATGCTGATGGTCAACCGGCTCGGGGTGCGGGCCATCGGGGAGAAGCGTGAGTACGAGTCGCGGGGGCGGGTGCACCACATCTTCGCCGGCGACGAGTACGTCAACCGGGTGATGTTCATGGTCTACGACCAGCGGACCGCCGAGCGCTACGGCGGCCGGTACCCGATTCCGCCGGTGGGCGCGGTGGCTGACCACGTGGTCACCGGTACCGGGGTGGCCGGGCTCGCCGAGGCTCTGGGCACCCGACTGGCAGGGTTGAGGTCATCGATGCCGGTCGGCATCGCCCCGGTGGCGCTGGATACCAACTTCGCCGACTCCCTCGCCTCATCCATCGCCAAGTTCAACGACATGGCCGAGCGCGGGCAGGACGACGAGTTCGACCGCGGGACCAAGGCCGTCGAGTTCGCCTTCCACGGTCCGCGGGCCGCCGACAACTCGATGCCCAACCCGCTCATGTACCCGCTCGACGTCGGCGGGCCGTTGCACGCCATCTCGTTGGTCGGGACGACCTTCGACACCAACAGCGGGCCCCGCATCGGCACCGAGGGTCAGATCCTGGGCACGGTCGGGCCCATCGGGGGTCTCTACGGGGCCGGCAACTGCGTCGACAGCGTCTTCGGGGAGGGCTACCCGGGGGGAGGCTCGACCATCGGCCCGGGCATGGTGTTCGGGTTCCTGGCCGGCGCCCACGCCGGTCGTCGGTCGCCGCGGGTCGGGTCAGGGCGATGAAGCTCGCCTACCGGGACTTCCCCTCCACCGCGTCGGGGGTGCCGGCCATCGTCTTCCATCCCGAGGGCCCGCCGTCGGTGGACCGGCCCACCCACATGGCCCAGTCCAGCGGCGCGGTGGGCCGGCTGGTCGCCCCGTTCGGCGACTACGCCTTCTACCCCAGCGGGATGGAGGTGGGGGGGATCTGCTGGTACCGAGCGGTGCCCGGGTCGACCTCCGCCGACCCGATCTCGTTGACGAAAGCGGTGGTCCAGGCCACCGACCTCGTCGACGACCTCGGCCTCGACCGTCCGGCGCTGGTCGGCTGGGGCCAGGGGGCGGTGGTGGCTCTGGGGGCCGCGCTCCTGCGGGCCGGACAGGTGGGGTCGGTGATCTGTGTCGACGCCATCCCCGCCCACCTCGAGCTCCTCCCGCCTTCGGCGCTGGCCGGCGGCAACCCGCCACCGGTGCTGCTGGCGGCCACCGATCCCGCCGGTGTGCAGACCGTCGCCGACCAGCAGGAGCGGCTCGGCGGCCATGGCATCGTGGCCTCGGTCTGGCACTGGACCGCCTACGACGGTGACGACGAGCGGGACAAGGCGGTGGCCGAACGGATCGGGCAGTGGCTCACCGATGTCTAGAGTCGAGAAGGAGGTGGCGATGTCCACCGCGCCGGTGGTCGATCTCGATCGGCATCTCGAAGTCCCCGACCGATGGCAGCTGGGGACGGCCTTCGTGCCCAAGGGCCGCTACCTCGACCGTGATTTCCTCGACCTCGAGCTCGAGCGCCTCTTCCCGGCGACCTGGCTGAACGCCTGCCGCCACGACGAGGTGGAACACCCCGGCCAGTTCGTCAACTTCGAGATCGGCGACCAGTCGGTGGTGGTGATCCATACCGACACCGGGTTGAAGGCGTATTTCAACTCCTGCCGCCACCGAGGGACCCGGCTGGTGACCGGTCAGGGTCGGCTCGGCGAGTTCCGTTGCCCGTTCCACGCCTGGCGCTGGAACCTCGACGGTTCGCTCAAGTTCCAGGCCGACGCCGAGAACTTCGAGCCCCGGTCGGCCGACCAGCTCTGCCTGGCCGAGTGCCGGGTGGGGACCTGGGGCGGATGGGTGTTCGTCAACCTCGACGGGAACGCCGAGCCGCTGGAGGACTTCCTCCATCCGGTGCCCGAGCGGCTGGACGGGTTCAAGCTCGAGGACATGCGGATCGCCTGGTACAAGTCGGTCGTCCTGCCGGCCAACTGGAAGACGGCGCTCGACGCCTTCATCGAGAGCTGGCACGTGCCCGGCACCCATCCGCAGCTCCTCCGGCCCGACAAGCGCTCGACGCCGCCCACCATCGCCGAGAGCCAGGCCTACGGGAAGACCTTCAACGAGCTCTTCCGGCTCCACTCCCGACATGCCGACCTCTTCCGCTACGGGCCCGACGGCGACTCGATCAAGCTCCGGCCCGCCTACTCGGTGAACCCGGAATCCGTCTACCGCAACGTCGACTACTCCCTGCGCGAGCTCGGCGCCCTCTACCTGAAGTCGGACCTGTCGGCCGCCGCCGAGTTGCTCGAGACGGAAGGGGCCGATGGGCCGGAGGGAAATGCCATCTACCAGCAGCTGCGCAAGCGGCACGCACGGGCCGTCGGTATCGACTACCCCGATCTCACCGGCGCCCAATTGAAGGCGGCCATGTACGACTGGCACGTGTTCCCCAACACGGTGTTCCTCATCGACATGGGATGCGCCCTCACCTACCGGGCCCGACCCAGCGGGTCGGATCCGGACACCTGCATCTTCGACGTGCAGGGACTCGAGTTGCCTCCGACCGAAGGCCTTCCCACCGCCTCGCCCCAGTTCTTCGACGACTGGCGGGAGGGGAACATGGGGGAGATCCTCAGCCAGGACTTCTCCAACATGTCGGAGGTGACGGCCGGGATCCACTCCCGGGGCTATGACGGGCACCGGCTGAACACCGCCCAGGAAATGACCATTTGGAACTATCACCGGGCGATGGACGGCTACCTGTTCGGCTGATCGCCGGTCGCGGTGAGCGTCCACCTGGGACGATTCCGGTTTCTGCGGTCCGGACCCGCAAGTTCGGCCTACTGAAAGCGTTACTTTCAATAGGCCTACGGCTTGGTGATAGGCAGTGCCGGGTAGGTGGTACACAGCCATGGGGGAGGATCCGTGCGCAGGCAGAGTCGCAACGAAGGGCCGAGGCATCGCACCGCGGTGTTGCTGGTGTTGGTGGTCGCCCTGATCGCCTCCGCCTGTGGGGCCAGGGTGGCGCCGTTCCTCGGCACCAACTCGGTGGCCCAGGGTGGCACCTCGAACCAGGGGGGCACCACCTCCTCCGGCGGCGCCACCACCACCACCGGGGCGGCTGGCACCAGCGGCACCCCCGGCGGGACGTCCGGGGGGCCCACCGGGACCGGCGGATCCAGCGGGGGTCCGACTTCGGGCGCCACCGCCGCGGTACCGGCCGCGCCCACCTCGTCGGGGTTCAACTTCTCGGCCCAAGCCGAAGCCGGGGCCTGTCAGGGCTCGGCCGGCAACGGCTCGTCGGACGTCGGGGTCAGCCCGACCCAGCTGACGTTCGGCAACGTCAGCGGGTTGACCGGGCCGCTCACCGGCAGCTTCAGCCAGGGGACCGAAGGGGTGCAGGCCCTGTTCTCGGCGATCAACGCCTCCGGCGGGATCTGCGGCCGGAAGCTGTCCCTCGACGCTGAGGACGACACCCAGAACGCGGCCACCAACGCCTCGGACGTGGCCGACCTGATTCCCAAGGTGTTGGCCTTCGTCGGCTCGACCTCCGATGGCGACAACGGCGGGGTGCCGGCGATGACCCAGGCCAATGTGCCCGATATCGGGTTCGCCATCAACTGCAACCGGAGCGAGTCGCCGACCTACTGGTCGCCGGCGGCGGGGAGCTGCAATCAGCCCAACGGTCCCAACGGTCCCTACTTCGTCTCCAACGCCGTCTTCAACCTGGCCAAACAAAATGGGTACTTCCCGACCAAACTCGCGTTCCTCGCCTACTCCATCGCCATCAGCGCCCAGGCGGCCGAGCAGTTCGAGTACATCTACAAGGCCATGGGCGGGACGGTGTGCTACTCCGACTTCGCGGTGTCCCCGGCCTCGGCGTCATTGGAGAGCGACGTGGCCGCCATGCAGCAGGCCGGTTGCAACGGCTCCTTCGACACCATGGACGTGACCGGCAACGCCAAGTTGCTCCAGGCCATGCAACAGCAGTCGTACCATCCCCCCTACGTGGCCGCCACCTTCGACGCCTACACCCCGGTGATGATCAGCCAGGCCGGCCAGAGCGCGGCCCAGGGCCTCATCGTCGGGCTGCCGTTCGTGCCCCTGGCCGAGTCCCAGCCGATGGTCCAGCTCTACCAGCAACAGCTCGCCACCTACGAGCCCGGCAAGCAGCCCAGCGGGTTCGGCTTCCTGGCCTGGCAAGCCGCCCAGATGCTGATCTACGCCCTCCTCCAGAGCGGGCGCTCCCCGACCCGGGCCTCCATCGTGAAGGTGTTCAATTCCCTCCAGAACTGGACCGGTGGTGGCGCCCTCGGCGGCTACACCCCGAGTAGCCACGGCGTCTACACCTGCGACGTGGACGTGGCCATCCAGGGGTCGTCGTTCGTGCGCAAGGCGCCGAGCTCCGGGCTCTACTGCGGCGGGCAGGCGGTGCAAGCGAGCTCGTGAGCCAGTACTGGCCGTTCCTCGTCATCGGTCTGTTCACCGGGAGCATCTACGGGCTGGCCGCCATGGGCGTCGTCCTGACCTACAAGACGGTCGGGGTCTTCAACTTCGCCTACGGCGCCATCGCCATGTTCTGTGCCTTCACCTATTGGCAGCTGCACGACTCCTGGGGCCTCACCGCCTGGGTGGCCATGCCCATCCTGTTTCTGGTGGTGGCCCCGGTGCTCGGCGTCCTCCTCGAAGCCCTCTACCTGCCGTTGGCCGGACTGTCGGCCGAGGTCCTGATCGTGGTGAGCATCGGGGTGCTCGCCGCGCTCTCCGCGCTGGTGCCGATCGTCTACGGGAAGCAGGACCGCACCCTCCAGGCCATCTTCCCGACCTCGACCTTCGCCCTGGGAGCCCATTTCCACGTGGGCTACGACCAACTCGGCACCTTGCTGGTCTCGCTGGCGGTGGCGGCGGTGCTCTGGGCGCTGTTGCGCCACACCCGCTTCGGTACCTCCACCCGGGCGGCGGTGGACAATCCGGATCTGGCCGACATGGTCGGCGTCCACGGTGACAACGTCCGCCGCTCGGCCTGGATCCTCTCCACCATGTTCGCCGCCCTGGTCGGCATCCTCATCAGCCCGACCCAGGGCCTCGACGTGAACCAACTGGTGCTGGTGGTGATCTACGCCTTCGCCCCGGCGGTCTTCGGTCGATTGGTCAGCCTGCCGCTGGCCTACATCGGCGCCTTGGTGCTCGGGGTGGTGGTGAGCCTGCTGTCCAAGTGGGCCAACTCCGGCACGCTGGCCAACCTCGAGGCGGCACTGCCCTATCTTGCCCTGTTCGCCCTGCTGATCATCATGGGTGGACGGCTGAAGGAGGCCGGCGCCTCGTCGCGGCGGTTGTCGGTGGCCACCCGCAACACGGCGGGGATGGGCGGCGGGGTTCGAACCAGACACTGGATCGTCGGGGTGCTGGGCTGGCGGCTGCGGCTGGAGCGCAAGCTGACCGTCGGACTGGTGGGGTTCGCCCTGGCGTTGTTCGTTCCGATGGCGGTGCCGGGTCCCCGGCTCATCGACGTCAGCTACGCGGTGGTCTACGCCCTGATCGCCCTGACCCTGGTGGTCCTCACCGGGTGGGCCGGGCAGATTTCCCTGGCCCAGTTCGCCTTCGTCGGGGTCGGAGCCTTCGTTGCCGGTCACCTCTCGGGTTCCCATGGTCAGCACTTCGTGGTGGCGGCGCTGGTGGCCATGGCCATCGCCGCTCCCCTCGGGATCCTGGTCGGCCTGCCGTCGTTGCGGCTGTCCGGCCTCTACCTGGCGCTGGCCACCCTGGCCTTCGCCCTCATCATGGACAACGTGGTGTTCAACCGGAGCGACGTGAGCGGGGGCCTGACCGGCATCACCGTGCCCCGGCCGCAGATCTTCGGGTTGTCGTTCAGCGGGCGGGCCAGTTTCTACGAGCTGGTCATGGTGGTGTTCGGGGTGGTGGCGGTGGCCGCCTATGCCGTTCGGCTGGGTCCGATCGGGCGTCGGCTGCAGATCGTGCGCGACTCGCCGTTGGCGGCCTCCACCGTCGGGGTCAACCTGACGGTGACCAAACTGGTGGTCTTCGCGGTCTGCGGGATGGTGGCCGCACTCGGCGGCTCCTTCTACGGCGCGCTCCAACAGGCCATCACCCCCCTCGACTTCATGTGGTCGACATCGTTGACCCTGCTCCTCCTGGTGGTACTCGGCGGTCGATCGGTGATCAGCGGCGCGGTGATCGCCGGGGCCGTCTTCGGCATCGAAACGGTGATCAGCAATCCCCAGATCCACCAGTACCTTCCGCTGGCCATCGCTGTCGGGGTCATTGCCCTCGCCCAGGAGCCGGAAGGCACGGTGGCTCTGGCTCGACGCGAGACCCTTCGGGTCCTTTCCGTCCTTCGACCCCTGCCCCGGCGAAGCTCGGGCCGGGGGAGCGAGATCCCGTCGGGCGCCGACATGGCGGTGGCGGCCGGCGGCCCGTCGGTGGGGAGCGGTCGTGGGCACTGAGACGGTGCTGCTGGCCGGGGAGATCACCGTGCGGTTCGGTGGCCTGGTCGCCCTCGAGGAGGTTTCGCTCGAGGTGCAGGCCGGGTGCATCGCCGGGTTGATCGGACCCAACGGGGCCGGGAAGACCACCATGTTCAACGTACTGACCGGACTCCAGGAGCCGACCGGGGGGCAGGTCGACTACCTCGGCCAGGACATCTCCCGTTGGCCACCGCATCGCCGGGGGCGGGCGGGCATGGCCCGGACCTTCCAACGGCTGGCCCTCTTCAGCCGGCTCACTGTGCATGACAACCTGGTGGCCAGTTGGGAGTCGTCCCACCGCGGCGGGGTGCTGGGCCGGGGCCGGGGCGAACGGGTCGCCCGGGTGGCGGAGGTGATGGAGCTGCTGGACCTCTGGCCGGTGGCCGACCGGCTGGCCGGCGAGCTCTCGACCGGCAAGGGGCGGATGGTCGAGCTCGGGCGCGCCCTGTGCACCGATCCCCGGATCCTGCTGCTCGACGAGCCCGGCTCCGGACTCGACGCCAACGAGACGGCGATGTTCTCCGCGGTGCTCCGGGCCATCGTCTCGGGCGGGAGCGATCCGCGCCACCAGGCCACACCGCCGGCCATCCTGTTGGTCGAGCACGACATGGCCCTGGTGATGGACGTGTGCTCGTCGATCACCGTGCTCGACTTCGGCAAGGTCATCGCCCGGGGCACCCCGGGCCAGGTCCGCGGGGACCCCACGGTGCGGGCCGCCTACCTGGGAGACGCCAGTGGCTTCTGAGCCCGCCCTCGAGCTCCGCGGCGTCTCGGTCTCCTACGGCGGCCTGCAGGCCCTGCGCGACGTCTCGATGGTGGTGCCCGAGGGCGCGGCGGTGGCCCTCCTCGGAGCCAACGGCGCCGGGAAGAGCACCGCCCTCCGGGCCATCTCCGGGGTGATCCGGGCCGAACGGGGCCGGATCCTGGCTGGTGGTCAGCGCATCGAGCGCCGGCCCGCCTACCGGATCGCCCGTATGGGGGTGGTGCACGTCCCCGAAGGTCGGGGGATCTTCCCGAGCCTGACCGTGCGGGAGAACCTGTTGATGGCCAGCTCTGCCCTCAGCGGCGCCGTCGACCCGGTGGAGGAGGGCACCGCGCTGTTCCCGGTGCTGGGCAACCGGCTCACCCAGGTGTCGGGGAGCCTGTCGGGCGGCGAGCAACAGATGCTGGCCCTGGCCCGGGCGCTGATGGCCCGGCCCAAGCTGCTGATGGTGGACGAGATCAGCATGGGCCTGGCCCCCCTCATTGTCGGACAGTTGTTCGACACCTTGCGGGAGCGGGTCGCCGCCGGGATCAGCCTGCTGATCGTCGAGCAGTACGTGGAGGCGGCGCTGGGGATGGCCGACTACGGCTACGTGATGGACAAAGGTGTGATCGTGGACGTGGGCGAGCCGGCAGACCTCCGGAGACGGGGACTCATCGGCGCCTATTTGGGGGGCGCGGCATGAGGAATCGCTTTCGAAGGAAGGTGGTCGTCCGACTGGGCGTGATCGCCGGGCTCTGGATGGCGATGATCGCCGGGCCGGCGGTGACTGCCTCGGCCGCGGGCTCGGCGGACACCCTGGTCGGGTACAGCGCCCTCACCCAGGCGGTGGGGGCGCAGTTCGCCTTCAACGTTCCCGGGGTGGTGCCGCTCCCCAATGAGAACATCATCGAGGAGGACGTCCCCTTCTCGCGGGTGAATGTGGCCGGCGGACCGGTGGTCGACTCGCTGAGTGCCCCCTTCTATCCCGGCGACATCGCCGCCGGGCTGGGCAGTCTGTTGGCCACCTTCGGGTATCCCGGGTTCCCTAACGATGGCTTCCTGGCCGAAGCCAAGTTCCCCACCTCGCCGGGCTTCCCGGCCAAAGCCAGCTTCGGGGGCACCCCGCGACCCGGGTCCGCGCCGCTGGCGCCGAGCATCTTCAGCGCCATCTCCAATGCCGCCGTCGGCGGGGGTGACGCCACCTCGGCCATCAGTGATCTCTCCCTCGACTCCTTGGGCAACAAGCTCTCGCTTCCGATCATCGACGGCATCATCCCCACCGCCTCGAGCCTGCTCGACGTGGGCAACATCAGCGCCTCCGACACGGTGAGCGTGGACTCCTCTCAGGTCAAGGCCACCTCCACCAGCGTGGTCAAGGCACTGGACATCGCCGGGATGGTCGACATCAGCGGCTTGACCAGTAGCGCCGCCTGCGCCTCGGACGGGACGACCGCCACCCCCACCGCGAGTCTGACCCTGGGCCAGGTGACCGTTGACGGCACCAAGGCGTACATCGACAGCCAGGGCGTCCACATCGCCACGGCCAGCACCGGATCCCTGGGGGTGACTCCGGCAACCTTGCAGAAGACCCTCGATGCCACCCTGGCCGCCGACGGGATCTCCATCCGGGTGCTCGATCCGGTGCTGACCACCAACGGTGCGGCCGGGACGGCCAATGCCGGTGGCCTGGTGGTTGCCCTGTCCCACCAGTTCGACGTGCCGTTCATCCCCGGGGAGCCGACCATCCCGGTGCCCCAACTGGGCAACGTCGGGCTCCCGGCCGGGCTCTACACCATGACGACGTCGATCACCTTCGGGATGGCCCAAGTGGATGTGAGCGCCACCGGGATTCCCGCCGTCAGCGGGACCGGATCCACCACCGCCACCGGTCCGGTCGGGGGTCTGCCCCCGCAACCGTTCGACAGCGGGTCGGGCCTCACCACCTTCGGGGGCACGCCGGGGACCGTCCAGAGCCTGGCCACCACCGGGCCGGGAAGTGCCACCGCCAACCCTCCGACGCCGACGCCGACGTCGGCCACCGACTTTCCCATCCGGGGCATCCCCGCGCCGCTCGGATGGCTCATCACCGCGCTGTTGGCCTGCGTGCTGCTCGCCTATCCGCTGCTGTTGCTGGCGAGGTGGCAGTTCCTGGCCGGAAGGAGACGATAATGCTGGAGATGGAACGTCCGGTGAGGGACAGTGTCGGCTTGGCCCCCGACCAGGAGGTCTCGCTGCACGCAACCGACAACGGCCGATCCGCGGCTCCGACCCGTGGCGATCGCTTCCGGCGCCTGCTGCCTCGGGGCCTGGGGGGCGGAGGGGGGGCCAAGCCGGTCCGGGCCGACGGTGAGGACAGCGGCAGCTATGACCTGCGCAACGCCTGGCAGGTGGTCGCCGGGTCGATCCTGATCCCGCTGGGGGTGGTCTTCATCCTGCTCGGCTGGTACGGCTCGGCCCATGCCCGGGTCGTCCAGCAACAGATCCCCTACATGGTGAGCGGCGCCTTCATCGGCCTCGGCTGCATGGTCGTCGGCGGGCTCCTCTACTGGGGCCATTGGCTCTACCGCCTCTATGACCAGAAGGAATTGCACCACGAGGAGGAGCTCAAGGTGCTCCACGACCTGGTGAACACCCTGACCTCCCAGGGCGCCGGCGGGGCCCACTCGGCCTCGCCATCCGATGCGCCGGCCGACGGGGCGTCAGGCAGCTTTCTGGCCACCGCGACCGGGACCGTCTACCACCGGGCCGGGTGCGCGGTCATCGCCCATCACCCCGAGGACGCGCGGGTCGTGGGAGCCGCCAACCTCGTCGGGCTGCAACCGTGCCAGATCTGCCTGCCCGGGTCGTAGTGTTCGCGGTCGCCACCGAGCGATGAGGGCGTGGTCAGGGGACACCTGACTGCGGCCAGCTTGGCGGCGGGGGAGGCGGAGCGGCCAGCGGGATACCTGGTGGCCAGGGGCTCGGATGGCCTTCAACAGATGGTGACGGGCCAGCCCATGGAGTCGGCCACGGCGGAGGCGGCCACCCGCGGGCGGCGTCGTCGGGAGTGGAGCCGATCCGGCCACCAGACCTCCGCCGAAATGCCACGAATCCGATGATGGCAATTCCGGAGGACACGACGAGGATCGGAAAGGCAGCCCAGGCTCTGTCGTCCGCCGCCGTTTGGCACTCGTCGACAAAGGAGGTCCACTGGTTCCTCGCCGCCGAGTCGGTGGCCGCCGGCTCGGGACCGGCCCCGATGGTGACCGGATCGAAGATGGCGATGATCGCCGGCTCGGACCCCAGTCCGGGGCCACAGGTGCCACCGGCCGCGGGGGCCGGGAGCCCGATCAGCAGGCCGGTGACCGCGAAGGCGGCGCCGAGCAGCCCCAGGAAGACGATGGCAAGTGTGGTGACGGTACCAACCGGGGAACGGTTCACGAGCTATCGCCTTTCACGCACGCCGATGGTAGCCGGAGGTCCCGGTCGTGCTGATGTCACCCCGGGCCCTGGCACCGCACCGGACGGTTCCCTATATTCGTGTCAGCGACGGTTCCCCATATTCGTGTCAGTGGTGGAGAACCAGCTGAGGCCGGGAATCAGAGTTGTCGTAGTATCTGCCGCATGTCCGGATCCAAGCCGACCGGCGCGCGCTACGACCCTGAGACTGTCCGCGCCAAGTACCTGGCCGAGCGTGACAAGCGGTTGGTCCCTCACCGCGCCGATATCAGGGACCTGCGGGCTGACCAGCACTTCGCCCGGTACCGTGACGACCCGTTCACACCGTTCATCCAGCGAGACCCGGTCGCCGACGAGGCCGGCGTGGTGATCGTGGGCGGGGGGATCGCGGGGGTCCTCGCCGGCGCACGCCTCCGCCAGGCCGGCGTCGAGCGGATTCGCATCATCGACCAGGCCGGCGGCATCGGGGGCACGTGGTACTGGAACCGCTACCCCGGTGTGATGTGTGACGTCGAGGCGCACATCTACATGCCGATGCTCGAGGAGCTCGACTACATCCCCACCCAGCGCTACGCGTTCGGCGAGGAGATCCGACGCCACCTTGGGGCGATCGCAGATCGGTTCGACCTGGTGGATGACGCCCTGTTCCACACTGGCGTGACTCGCGCCGAATGGCAGGAGGATGCCGCTCGTTGGTTGATTCGCACCGACCGCGGCGACGAGGTCAGCTGCCGATGGTATGTCTTGGCCGTCGGGATTCTCAATCTGATGAAACTGCCCACCATCCCGGGCATGGAGGACTTCGCCGGGCGCTCGTTTCACACGGCCCGATGGGACTACGAGTACACCGGCGGTGGCCCCGGCGAGCCGCTCGGTGGCCTGACCGACAAAGTCGTCGGCCTCATCGGCACCGGGGCGAGCGGCATCCAGTGCGTGCCGCCGCTGGCCGAGTCGGCGAAGCACCTCTATGTGTTCCAGCGCACCCCGTCGGCGATCGGCGAGCGGGGCAACCGGCCCACCGATCCCGACTTCGCCCACGGGTTCGAGCCGGGCTGGCAGCGGGCCCGAATGGACAACTTCCAGGGGATCATCATGGGCCGACCCACCGAGGTCGACCTGGTGGACGACGGATGGACGCATCACTACGCCGCCGTCCAACACCCCCCGCGGGTTGAGGGCATGACGATGGACGAGTATCTCCGAAGTGGCGAGGAGCTCGACTACCAGATCATGGAAACGCACCGGCGACGGGTCGAGGAGCTGGTGGCCGACCCGGCCACGGCCGAGGTCCTGAAGCCGTACTACCGGTACCTGTGCAAGCGCCCGTGCTTCCACGACCAGTATCTCCCAGCCTTCAACAATCCCAACGTCACCCTGATCGACTGCCCCGCCGGGATCGAACGGATCACCGAGCAGGGCCCGGTCATCGGCGGGCAGCAGTACGAGGTCGACTGCATCATTTACGGCACTGGCTTCGAGGCCGAGCTCACCCCGCTCTTCCGTCGCGTCGGCCACGAGATCGTCGGTCGCGGCGGCGTCACCCTGGCCGAGAAGTGGGCCGATGGTGCCGCCAGCCTGTTCGGGATGATGAGCCGCGGCTTCCCGAACATGTTCGTCATGCCGGCGCCGGGGCAGCAAGCGGTGGTGACCGTCAACTACACGCAGCTGGCCGTTCTCGGGGCTGATTTCATCGCTGGCGCGGTGGGGCAGCTCGAGCCGCGCGGTGTCGAGGTGTTCGACGTGAGCGCCCAGACCGAGGAGGCGTGGACGCAGGAGATCCTCGATTCCTATGTCGACAGCAGTGCTCTGATGTCCGCCTGTACGCCGTCGCGTATCAACAACGAGGGCCACCCGGAGGAGAGGAACCCCCGTAACGGCAACTACGGCCGCGGGTTCGGCGACTGGTTCGGCTACCGCGAGCGGCTCGAGCAGTGGCTCGAGTCCGGCAGCCTCGAGGGCCTGGAGCTGAAGGTCCGGTCGACGACATCGTGAGCCGGCGGCAGCGGGTGGCTGTCGTGACCGGCGGCGGGGGTGGGATCGGAGCGGGTATCGCCGAAGAGCTCGGTCGTGGCGGCTGGTTCGTCGTCACCGTCGACCCTCTCGTGACCCTCGACGGTGCAGAGTCACTTCCGGAGCCCGAGGAGACCACTGCCGGTCGCATCGTGGCGGCGGGTGGTTCGGCCCGGGCCTCGTCGGTGTCGGTGACCGACGGCGAGGCGATCCGCGACCTCTTCGAAGAGCTGGTCGACGAGCACGGCGGGCTCGATGCCGTCGTCAACGTCGCGGGTATCACCCGGCAGACCTATTTCGGGCGGGGCACCGAGGAGGACTGGCTGGCGGTGCTGGCCGTGCATCTCGAGGGCTACCTCAACGTGCTCGACGGCGCGCTGCCGCACATGGCCGCCGCCGGCTACGGCCGCATCGTCGGCGTCACCTCCGGCTCCGGGTGGCGGGCCGCCGATGCCGGTGCGTACAGCTGCGCCAAGCGGGCCATCGCCGCCCTGACCTGGCAGCTAGGCCGGCAGGCACCACCGGGCGTGACCGTCAACGCCATGTCGCCCATCGCCGCCACCCGGATGATGGCCTCGGCCCTCGAACGCGCCCGGAAGGCCGGCCAGTCGGGCGGTGGCGGCATCTCCTTCCTCTCGGTGGCCGGCCCCGAAGACCTGGGCCCGTTCGGCGCCTACCTCGTCGGTGAGGAATTCGGCTGGTGCACCGGCCGGATCCTCTTCGCCGGCGGGCCGGAGGTGGCTGTCATCGACGAGCCCCGTCTCATCGAAGTGGTGCGCACCGACCATGTGGTCTCCCTCGCCCGGGTGCTCGACGAAGTCATCCCCGCCGCCTTTGCCAAAGCCGAGACCCGGCAGGCGAGCGCCGGCGGCGGCAATCCCCGGTTCGGATCGATCTTCGACGAGCCAGGTCCCGCCGAGGTCGCACCGGCGCCGGTGCGGTCCTGTGTCGTCGTCTCCGATCGCCCAGCTTTGGCCGCGTGGCTGACGGCCGCACTCGAGGCCCGGTCCATCCAGTGCCACCAGGCGGGGCTCGCTCACGGCTTCGGCGATGCCGCCGGCGCGCTGCACTCCGTCGTCGACGCGACCGGTCCGATCGACGCCGTCGTCGTCGCTCCCGCTGGTGGTGGGCCGACGTCCTCCCCGACGGAGGGTTGGGAGCAGGTGCTCGCTGAGCACCGCGGGATCGTCAAGCACATCCATACTGATGCCGGATGGGCCCGAGCGGCCGCGGACTACGCCGCCGGCGCCAACCGCCCGGTCCAGCTGGTGACCCTCACCGACGCCACCACCACCGGAGGTCGCAGTCGAGCCCAGGCCTCGGCCCAGCATGCGCGGGTAGCCTCCGGTGCCACGGACGGGCGCGTCACGGCCTTCGCGGTGAGCATCGAGGCTCGGGAGGAGGTTGCCGACCGACCGACCGGTGAGCTGGTGGCCCACCTGCTCGGCCACCCGGAGGCGACCGCACTGGCGGGAGCTGAGTTGGTCGTCGGCGACGGATGGCTCGGGCTCCGGAGCCACCCCCGACCGATCGGCAGCATCTCCTACGGTGGGCCCGCCCTCCCCGAGTGGCTCGACGGGACGCTCCGCGAGATTGTCGGTGCCACCGGCCACCTTCCGCGCGGGGAGGCCTGATGAACGATCAACCCACCCGGGTCGTGGATGCTCACGTGCACATCTGGGACCCCGCCCGAACCGACTGGTATCCGTACCTGTCCCATCCTCAGGCGCCTGACTCAGCTGACGCGTCCAGGATGTTCCGCCGGTTCGATGTCGACACCTATCAGGCCGAGGCGGCCGGATGGAATGTCGAGAAGTTCATCAACGTCGCGGCCGCAACCGGTCGTCACTCGATCGAGGAGACCATCGAGCTCGATGGCGCCGCACGGGCCAGGGGCGGTCCCGACGCCATCATCGGCGGTATCCCTCCGACCGACACGGTGGCTGAGGCTCTCGAGCTCCTCGACCGGCAGATGACCGCTTCCCGCTTCCGCGGCGTCCGCCCGATGGGCCGGTATGAGGGCCCGCTTCCCGACGCCGGCGTGCTCGACGCGCTCCAGGAGCGGAACCTGCTCTTCGAGCTGATGAGCCATCCCGATCAGCTCCAGGTAGCAGCAGAGCAGCTCGCCGGCTTCGATGATCTGGTCGTGGTGGTCGAGCACACCGGATGGCCCCGGTCGAGTTCCGACGGGGAGCGCGCCCTTTGGCGAGTCGGCATCGACGCGCTTTCCGGCCTCGGCGACAACGTCGTGTGCAAGCTCTCGGGCCTGGCGATGCCCCTCGAGGCCCTGAGCGTCGATGCCTTCGCTCCGTGGCTCGAGTACGCCATCGAGGCATTCGGTGTCGACCGTTGTATGTTCGCCAGCAACTTCCCGGTTGACTCGATGTACGGCACCTTCGATGAGCTCTACGCGGTGTTCAGCGCCATCACCGCCGGCCTCGACACTGAATCCCGCGTGAAGCTCTTTGCCGGGAACGCAGAGAGCATTTATCGCTGTTAGTGCGGCCTCTCCATCTGCACCGGAATGGGTATTCCCGGAGATCGAGCTCTACGGACGCGTCGACCTCCGATGCACCCCGGACTCCCAGGAAGGGCGATCTGACCGGCTGCTTGTGCTCGCCGGCGGGGAAGGGTGGTACAAATGGCGCCATGTTGAAAGCCGGTCTTCGTCTGGCCTGTCCGGACTGCACCATCGAAGTCGTCGTGGTCAAGGCGCCGACCACCGAGGTGAAGCTCACCTGCAGCGGAAGCGCCCTGGTGGACATGGACTCGTCCCGGAGCCTGGGCGGCCATCCGGACACCGAGGGAGACGGCGCTCTCCTCGGAAAGCGTTACGTCGACGAGGAGGCCGACCTCGAGGTGCTCTGCACCAAGGCGGGGCCGGGGGCATTGGCCTGTGACGGACGGCTACTCGGCATCCGGGGCGCCAAACCACTCCCATCGTCGGACTGAAGTTGCCGGTGTGGATCTGAATCTGCTGCTGGAGATGGCCGTCACCGGCTACGGGGACCGGACCGCCGTCACTGCCGGAGGTGAGTCCCTCACCTACACCGATCTCGGCAGCTTGGCGGTGGCCGGGGCCGAGCTCATCCAGCGCACCGGCGCCGACGCGGTGATCTACATCGGCCCGAGCCATCCTGCGTTTCCGGTCGCACTGTTCGCCGCCGGCGCCGCCGGGGTGCCGTTCATCCCCCTCAATTACCGGTTGGGGCGCGAGCAGCTCCGACAGCTGATGGCGGCCCATCCGGAGGCCCTGGTGGTGAGTGACGAACCCTGGGTCACCGAGGATTGGGCTCCCGAGCTGTCGAGGTCGGTCAGCAACTTCCTCGGATCATTGCTGTCGGAGCGGGCATCTTCGGGAGGGGAGCCACCGTCGCCCGGCCAAGCCGACGATGTGGCCGTGGTGCTCTACACCAGCGGGACGTCAGGAACGCCCAAGGCCGCCCTTCTGCGCCACCGGAACCTGGCTTCCTACGTCTTCACCACCGTGGAGTTCGCCCAGGCGGCCGAAGACGAGGCGGCGCTGGTGACGGTGCCGACCTATCACATCGCCGGTCTGGCCAACCTGCTGTCCAACCTCTACGGCGGCCGCCGCATCGTCTACCTCGAGAACTTCGATCCTGAACTCTGGCTCGGGACCATCCGGACCGAAAGCATCACCCAAGCCATGGTCGTTCCCACCATGATGGCCCGGGTGGTGCGGTTCCTCGACGGGGCCGACGCCGCGGTGCCCAGCCTCCGCACACTGGCCTACGGCGGTTCGCGCATGCCCATCCCGGTGCTCGAAGAAGCCCTCGCCCGCTTCCCCGACACCGGGTTCGTCAATGCCTACGGCCTCACCGAGACCAGCTCCACCATCGCGCTCCTGAGCCCCGACGATCACCGGGCCGGCCTCCAGTCCGACCAGCCGGTGGCTCGGGCCCGGTTGGGCTCGGTCGGCCGGGTCATCCCCGGCGTGGAGGTGGAGGTCCGGGGGGAGGACGGTATGCCGTTGCCCGAGCAGTCGCCCGGCCTCATCTTCCTCCGCGGTGAACAGGTTTCGGGGGAGTACGCCGGCGTGTCGGTGCTCGATGCCGACGGCTGGTTCCCGACCGGCGACAAGGGATGGGTGGACGACGAGGGGTACCTGTTCATCGAGGGCCGGGCCGACGACACCATCATCCGCGGCGGCGAGAACGTTTCCCCGGCGGAGATCGAAGACGTGCTGATGCAACACCCGGCGGTGAGTGACACCGCGGTGGTCGGGGTGCCCGATGACGAATGGGGTCAGCGCATTGCCGCGGTGGTGTGCGTCGAAGGCGACGATGGGTCCATCGCCGCCGAGGAACTCACCGAATGGGTGCGTAAGCACCTTCGGTCGTCCAAGACCCCGGATCTGGTCGTTTTTTGGCCCGAACTGCCCCGCACCGCCACCGGAAAGCTCTTGCGGCGGAAGATCCTGTCCAACCTGTCGGCCACCTTGGCGGCCGGCGGCCCAGCAGAGCCGGAAGGCAGGCCGGTATCGTAACCAGGGTGTCCGCTCTCCCCGACGACGACGCCCCGGTTGAGGCGACCATGAGTGATGCTCCTCTGACCCCCGAGGCCCGGGTCGAGCGGGGTCAGCTGATGGACGCGGCCCTCAAGGTCATGCGGCGGAACGGCTTCCAGGGTGCCAGCGTGCAGGACATCCTCGACCACGCCGGGCTTTCGACCCGTGCCTTCTACCGGCAGTTCCAGTCCAAGGACGATCTGTTACTGGCCATGTTCCGAACCGCCTCGAGGCCGGATGTGGCCCAGGTGGCCCGCGAGGTGGGGGACGCCAAGGCGGCCATCGACGCCGTCCACGTGTGGATCGACGAGATACTTGCCATCGCCTACGACCGGAAGCGGATCCAACGTCTGGTCATGTTCAACGTGGTGGCTCGCCAGACCGTGGGCTACAGCGACGACGAGGCAGCCCTCCGGGACGGATTGATCGCGCCGCTTCTGCTGGCGCTCCGCCAAGGCCTGGCTGACGGATCCTTCCCTACCACCGACCCCCTCCCCGATGCCCACGCCATCTTCGACCTGGTGTGGAGTGTGGCCAGTCCGCACGTGCGCCGGCAGCGGCCGATGGACCGACCGGCGGCCAGGTCCCACGTTCTCCGATTCACCCTCCCGGCTCTCGGAGTCACCCAGGCCGGCTAGGGGTGACAGAAAAGGGACAGGCGGTCGAGGTCGGTATCTACCTGCCCCAGGTCGCGCTGGGTCGCGAAGCCATCCTCGACCGGGCGGTCATGGCTGATCAGTTGGGGATCCATTCGTTGTGGCTCTACGACCACTTCTACAGCCCCGGACTCCCGGCAAGAGATTCCCTCGAGGGTTGGACGCTGGCCAGTTATCTCCTGGCCCGCACCGAGCGGTTGCGGGTGGGCCACCTGGTGCTGTGTGCCAACTTCAGGCACCCGGCACTGCTCGCCAAGATGGCCACCACTCTCGACGTCCTTTCGGAAGGCCGGCTCGAAATCGGGCTCGGCAGTGGTTCGGTGGAACTCGAGCACCATCAGGCCGGCCTCCCGTGGGGGACCGCGGCCGAACGCTGGGAACGGCTGGAGGAGACCCTCGAGATCGTGTCAAACATGATGACTCAGGAGGTCACCTCGTTCGAGGGCCGTCACTTCCAGGTCTCCGACCTGCCCAACCGGCCGGGGCCGGTCCAGCGCCCCCGCCCGCCCATCCACGTGGGTGGCGTCGGACCTCGTCGCACCCTTCCCTTGGTGGCGAAATATGCCGACGTGTGGAGCATTCCCACCTACGGTTTGGCCGACTGGGAGGCGAGCCAAGTTCTGCTCGACGCCGAGTGCGAACGCATCGGCCGGGACCCGGCGGCTATCCGTCGGTCGCATGAGGCGGTGCTGGTGCTGGTGCCCGACGAGTCACTGGTCGATGAGGCCAGGGAGCGCGCGCTCCACCGCTACCCGGGCGCGGGTTGGGGGGTGGTCGAGGCCGGCTACGTGGGCACTCCGGCCATGGTCGTCGACCGGATGGGCGCAGCCATCGAGAAGGGCATCTCGACGTTCATCTTCTTCGCCCATGACCGGGGAGAGCCCGAGACCCTCGAGCTGTTGGCCGAAGAGGTGTTGCCCGCCTTCGCCTGACCGCCTTCGGGGCCGCCGGTTTCGACCCCTACGCGGCGGCCGGACGCTGAACAAGCCGATCGTCGGGATGAGACTGGCTCCTCGACCGACCATGGACCGAAACGACGATGCCTTGCCGCGGGAACCAGGTGGGATCTCGGGCCGTCGACACCCCACATCGGGCTGGGACGTTGACGTCGGCCTCACTCCGTCGATCCGTGTCCGGCCGAAGCCGCTGTTTAGAATGGCCGACGTGAGGATCACCTTGGACTCCGAGCGGTGCACCGGCCACGGCCGCTGCTACTCGTTGGCCGAGGAGCTCTTCGACTGCGACGACCGGGGTCACAGCCTCGTGATCCACCCCGAGGTGCCCGATGGGCTCGAATCCCAGGCCCGAACCGCCGCGGCCAACTGCCCGGAGTCGGCCATCACCCTCGAGGATTGAACGGTCTGGGCCACCGAAAACGGGATTGTCGGTGGAGCGGGCGGTCGTCTAACCTGACCGGTCGAGCCGGCATGGACGCCGTGCAGCCTGGGTGATCAAGGGGGACAGTGGACATCGAAGGTGCAACGACCCTGATGCCCGACCGGCCCGCACCCACCGGTCCCGACCCGGCCCTTCCGGCAACCAGTGCGCTTGACGAGTTTCGCGATTCGCTGTCCAGCTGGCTGAGGGACAACCTCACCTCCGAGGAGGTGGCTGCGGGCCGCGCCGGTCTGTTGAATACCGAGACCATCGAGATCCTGCGGGCGTGGAACCGGAAGCTGGCCGATGCCGGCTGGGCCGCCATCTCCTGGCCGACCGAGTTCGGCGGCCGGAGCGCCACCATCGCCGAACAGCTGGCCTTCCACGAGGTGATGATCGGGGCCGACGCCCCCGGGCCGGTGAACTCCATCGGGGTGGCCAACATTGCCCCCGCCATCATGGCGTTCGGGACCCAGGAGCAAACGGACCGGTTTCTGTCACCCATGCTCCGAGGTGACGAGATCTGGTGCCAGGGCATGTCGGAACCCGATGCCGGTTCCGACCTGGCCTCCCTGAAGACATCAGCCGTCCCCGACGAGGGAGCGTTCATCGTCAACGGGCAGAAGACCTGGAACAGCCTGGGAGAGTTCGCCGACTGGTGCCAGCTCTACGTGCGCACCGATCCGTCGGTGGCCAAGCACAAGGGCATCAGTTGCCTGCTGGTGGACATGAGGTCGCCCGGGATCGAAGTACGCCCGATGCGGTCGATGGGGGGGGAGACCGTCTTCTCGGAGATCTTCTTCACCGACGTGCGGGTGCCGGCCACCGCTCTCCTCGGGTCGATCCATGAGGGTTGGCGGGTGGCCATGACCACCCTCAGCCACGAGCGGGCCGGGGTGGCCCGCTTCCATCTGGTCCTGACGGCCAGGTTCACCGAATTGTTGGACGACGCCCATCGGGCCGGGGTGGTGCCGACCCCGGTGCAGCGTGACAGGCTGGCCCGGCTCTATGCCTCCATCGCCGCTATGCGCTATATGACCACCCGCGAATTGGAGGCGGTGGGCCATGGTGGCCAGCCGTCACCGGCGATGGGCAGCCTGACCAAGCTGATGTGGGCCCAGGCCACCCAGGAGCTGGCCGACCTGGCGGTCGGGTTGTTCGGATCGACGACTCTGGACGGGTCCTGGACCAAGCACCTGGTGGCGTCGCCGGGGGTCTCTATCGCCGGCGGTACCAGTGACATCAACCGGAATATCGTGGCCGAGCACGGGCTCGGCCTTCCCCGGTGAATGCGACAGGCGACTGAGAAAGGGACGATCATGGCATCGGTGCGGAGTGATGAAGGCAGGAGAGGGGTGTTCCCCCGATGACCACGCTTCCCGAGGCGTTCTCGCTCGAGCCGGCCGGCGACCACCGGTACCGAGCCACCAGCATCGGTGACCCATCCGCGCACGACGTGGTGTTCGGCGGCCAGCTCCTGGCCCAGATGCTGCTGGCCTCCGCGGCCGAGTCACCCGGCAAGGACGCCACCTCCATCCACACCATCTTCGCCCGGAGCGCCACCCTCACCAAGCCCCTCGAGATCGAGGTGGAGGCCATGCACGACGGGCGCTCGCTGGGCAGCGATACCGTCACCGTCCGGCAGGGCGACCGGTTGTGCGCCCGCGGCCTGATCCTCCGCCAGGCCGAAGAGCCCGATCTCATCCGCCACCAGCCCGAGATGCCCAAGGTCGACGGCCCCGACCAGGCCCCGCTGAGCACCCAGGACATGCTGGTGGCCCCGGGCACCGAACTGCGGGTGGTCGGCGGGGTGAACACCTGGGACCCCGAGGCCCCGGTCGGGCCGGCCGAACTCTTCGTCTGGGTCCGGCTACCCGACGCCCACGGCGACCTCAGCCTCGCCCAGGCCCTGTTGGCCTACGCCACCGACGGGTTCCTGATCGCCACCGCCATGCGCCCCCACGAGGGGATCGGCCAGAACATGGCCCACCGCTCCATCGCCACCGGGGTGGTGTCCCATACCCTGACCTTCCACGATCGCTTCGACACCGGCCAGTGGCTGTTGCTGGCCCACGAGGGCACTGCCGCCGGTGGTGGTCGGAGCTACGGACGGGCCCAGGTGTTCACCGAGGACGGCCGGGCGGTGGCCTCCTTCGTCCAGGAGAGCCTCATCCGCGACGCCAATCCGCAGGGAAGTCCACCCACCGAGCAAAGGAGAAGTTGATGTCCAATGGGGAGGAGCTGTCCGGTGAGACCCGGATGCTCATCGACGGCGAGCTGGTTCCCGCCGCGTCGGGCAAGCAGTTCGACAATGTGAATCCGGCCACCGAGGAGGTACTCGGTCAGGTGGCCGACGCCGACCACCAGGACATGGACCGCGCCATCGCCGCCGCCCGCCGGGCCTTCGACGAGACGGACTGGGCCACTGATCGCAAATTCCGCCAGCTCTGCCTGACCCAGCTGCAGGACGCCCTGGTCGCCGAGCAGGAGCAGCTCCGGGCCGAGTTGGTGGCCGAAGTCGGGGCCCCGGTGCTGCTGACCTACGGGCCCCAGCTCGACGCGCCGCTGGCCGAAGGGCTCACCTGGCCGACCACCTTCATCGACGAGTTCGAATGGGAGCGCGACCTCCCCGAGGGCACCGCCTTCGGTACCCGGAGCTGGCGCAAGGTGGTCAAGGAGGCCACCGGGGTGGTGGCGGCCATCGTGCCCTGGAACTATCCCTTCGAGGTCAGCATCAACAAGCTGGGTCCGGCCCTGGCCACCGGGAACTCGGTGATCCTCAAGGCCGCCCCCCTCACCCCGTGGAACGCCACCCGGATCGGCCGGTTGGTGGCGGAGAAGACCGACATCCCGCCGGGGATCCTCCAGGTCATCACCACCTCCGACAACGCGGTG